>Ga0256404_1006471_pt1 | contig 19357 bp, 15 predicted proteins | sample RumenRJG_01DNA_FD_185990 | JGI IMG/M metagenome (GOLD analysis project Ga0256404, IMG submission 185990) | Bovine rumen microbial communities from Lethbridge, Alberta, Canada - RJG_01 | ecosystem: Host-associated > Mammals > Digestive system > Stomach > Rumen | place: Canada: Alberta | collected...
TCGTGCCCTTCACGAGAGGCCCCGTGGTCTCGAGGACCGTCAAGGAGATTATGGAGGAGGTGCAGCGCGACGTTGACTCGGGCGTGCGCGAAATCCACCTCCTCGGGCAGAACGTCAATGAGTTCGCAGGGCTCAATGAGGACGGATCCGAGAGCTCCCTTGCGGAGCTCCTCTACAAGGTTGCCGCGGTTAAGGGAGTCGGGAGGATCCGCTTCACCACGAGCAACCCGAAGGACCTCAACGATGAGACCATCGCCGCTATAGGGGAGCTCCCGAAGATCGCCTCACACATCCATCTTCCGGTGCAGAGCGGCTCCGACCGGATCCTCGCCCTCATGAACAGGCCCTACACCGCGGAGTCCTACCTTGAGAAGGTGGGGAAGCTCCGCGCCGCCCGCCCCGGCATCAGCATCAGCTCCGACTTCATCGTGGGCTTCCCCGGGGAGACCGACGACGACTTCGAGGAGACCGTGACCCTCGCGGATCAGGTCGGCTTTGACCAGAGCTTCAGCTTCGTCTACTCGCCCCGCCCCGGCACCAAGGCCGCGGCGATGAAGGATCCGGAGACTCTGGAGAACAAGAAGGAGCGCCTCTACTGCCTGCAGAAGCACCTTACGGCAAGTGCCGACGCGATATCGCTCCTAATGAAGGGAACCGAGCAGACCATCCTCGTCGACGCCCACGCGAAAAAGGATCCTGACGGGCACAGCTACCAGGGAAGGACCGAGAACAACCGCATCGTGAACTTCCGCTCGGAGGAGGATCTCATCGGCGAGTTCGCGAGAGTCCGGATCGACGAGGTCCTGCCGCACAGCCTCACAGGCTCTATAATAGAGAGTGATGAGTAAAAAGAGGAGCCGGCTCCTTCGCGGCCGGGAGGCGTGCCACTGAAGTGCGCCTCCTGCACCGCATTCAGCGGGGCCTGTTCCGGAGTGATTGTAAGGACGGCGTTCCGTCCGGGAAAGTGACTTGAGAAATACAGAAACTGACGAAATCATCCTTGAGCCGGAGAACATCTACCGGCTCTCCATGCTCTGCGGACCGGGGGACGAGAACCTCCTCCAGATTGAGAAGCGCCTCGGCGTCGCCATCGAGTACGACGGAGGCAGCTTCAAGATAACGGGCTACCCCGGCGACATCAAGGCGGCCGAGCACGTGCTGAACGAGCTTTACACCGACACCGCGCCGATAAGGGGCAAAATCGGCGAGATTGCCCCGGAGGATGTCCACCTCGCGATACAGAGCGCCGGAGCCCTCGAGAAGGACGACGCCGATGACGAATTCGGGCGCGACACCACCATCAAGACGAAGAAAGGCAACATCAAGCCACGCTCCCACAACCAGGCGCAGTACGTCTCTGACATCACCTCCCATGACGTAACGTTCGGCATCGGGCCCGCGGGATCCGGCAAGACCTACCTCGCTGTAGCGGCCGCCGTCGACGCGCTCGAGAGGCAGGAGGTGAGGCGCATCATCCTCACCCGCCCCGCTGTGGAGGCCGGCGAGAAGCTGGGATTCCTCCCCGGCGACCTCGCGCAGAAGATCGATCCCTACCTGAGGCCCCTTTACGACGCACTCTTTGAAATGCTGGGCTTCGAGCGGGTCGACAAGCTCCTAGAGAGGCAGGTCATCGAAATCGCCCCTCTCGCCTACATGAGAGGACGCACGCTCAACGACGCCTTCATAATCCTCGATGAAAGCCAGAACACCACCATCGAGCAGATGAAGATGTTCCTTACGAGAATCGGCTTCAACTCGCGCGCGGTAATCACCGGAGACATCACTCAGATCGATCTGCCGAAGCACATAAAGTCAGGGCTCAAGCACGCTATTGAGGTCCTTACGGGAGTCGAGGGGCTCGCCTTCGACTACTTCACCTCGACCGATATCGTGCGCCATCCTGTGGTCGCGAGGATCGTCAAGGCCTATGACAGCTACGACAAGAAGGTAGAGAGGGAGGCGTCCGAAAAAGCGGCTGCGGCAAAGGCGGGAGCCGGCGCTGCTGCCGTACAGGTGCCTGGCCCTTTTTCTGCTGACACCGGGAGGGAAACAGATTGAACCTGACGCTTGATCTTCAGATCGCATCCGAGAGCTCCGAGGGGCTACCATCGGAGGCCGACTTCCGGAAATGGGCAGAGGCCGCGGTTGAGGACTTCAGGGACGACGCAGAGGTAACCATCCGCATCGTCGACGAGGCGGAGAGCCATGAGCTCGACCTCAACTACCGCCACGTTGACCGCCCCACGAATGTCCTCTCCTTCCCCTTCGAGTGCCCGCCGGAGGTGCAGCTCAACCTCCTTGGCGACCTCGTCATCTGCCGTGAGGTGGTTGAGCGCGAGGCGAAGGAGCAGAACAAAACCCTTGCTGAGCACTACGCCCATATGACCGTGCACGGCTGCCTCCACCTTTTGGGATACGACCACATCACCGACGAGGAGGCCGAGGAGATGGAAGGCATCGAGACCAGGATTTTGACAGAGAAGCTCGGCTTCGCGGATCCCTACGCCTCGGAGAAGGCTTAATGCTGAGCAATGCAGGAGCATTGAGGAAGGAGAAGATTTTCCCCGGATGGGATGAAGCAGGACCCGAGGCTTAAGAAACATGAGAGATGACAAAGTGAACAAGCAAGACGAAGAGAAGGAAAGCGCAGTATCGGCAGAGGCTGGGACGGAGGCAGCGGAAGAGCCTCTCAGGGATGAGGACGATGCCGTCCCGGAAACGGAAGCGGAGGAGAGAAGCTCTGACGGTACTGCAGAGCAGGCCGCCGCAGAGGGCGCTGCCACGGCTGAGGCGGAGGAGGAGGAGCACGAGAAGGAGGATGACGGCATCCTCGACCGCTTCTTCAGGCTCTTCCACCATGAGCCCAAGGACAAGTCGCAGCTTGCTGATGTCATCCACGAGGCGCGCGAGAGCGAGATCATCGACGAGAACACCCACGACATGATCGAGGGCGTCTTCGAGATCTCCGAGCTCCGCGTCAGGGACATCATGATCCCGAGATCGCAGATCATCGTCGTGCATGACGACGACACCGAGGAGAATATCCTCAGCATCATCGCAAGCTCCAGGCACTCCCGCTACCCTGTCGTGGGCGAGGACATCGACGAGATCAAGGGGCTCCTTATCGCGAAAGACCTCCTCATCTACCGCAACACCCATCCGAAGACCTTCAATATACGGGATTTCATGAGGCCGGCGACGGTAATTCCGGAGAGCGTCAGGGTCGACAGGCTCCTCCGGAAGTTCCAGAAGGAGAGGTACCATCTCGCGGTCGTCGTGGACGAGTTCGGGAGCGTCTCCGGGCTCGTTACGATTGAGGACGTGCTGGAGCAGATCGTGGGCGACATCGCCGACGAGGGCGAGAAAAGCGGCACCGACAACATCAAGGCGGTCAACTCCAGCAGCTACCTCATATCAGGCGTAACTCCTATCGAGGACTTCAACGAGAAGTTCGGCACGAATTTCAGCAACGATGACGCCGAGACCATCGCAGGGCTCTTAATCAAGACCTGCGGGCACCTGCCCGTCAAAGGCGAGACGATAGTGCTTGCCGGGAAGTTCAAGTTCAGGGTGGTCAACGCGGACAAAAGAAGAGTGAAGCAGCTGGAGCTCAGGCTCGGGAAATAACATGAGGCATCCCTAACATGACGGGATGCCTCTACTTCTGAGAGGCAAATTGGATTTTTTAAAACAGGTGAATGTCCAAATCGTACGGTGACTGCTTGTGGTCATTTGACTTGCGGAGCCACTTCTCAGCCTCATAATTATTCCGCTCCACTCCCTGACCATAGCGGTACGTCTTGCAGAGTTCGTACTGTGCGTCTGCATTCCCAAGCTCTGCGGCTTTCTTAAACCACTTGAAGGCCTCGGGGATAATCCCGCTCAACACCCTGACCGTCATAGTACATTTTGCCTTCGCGATACAGTTCATCTGCGTCCTCCATCTTGGCAGACGCATCAGCATTCGTCGGCGTCCGTCTCCTTGCTGTGGAGAAGCGTGTCGCCGCTCAAGTCAATCTCATTGCTCTTCTGCAGCTTCTTCTCAAGAGCGGGGATGACATCGTACTTCAGCCTGCCGGCCTCAGTATAGTTGCCGTCCCTCTCGGCTCTCTTCTGATCAAGTATCGCGTCATCGAGCTCCTTCTTGAGCTGTATGAGGCGGCGGTCAAGCCCCTGTTCGGCAGACTTCCTGTATGATTTAAAGGCCTCGTTACAGTTCTCCTTAACCACCTCGCAATCGATGGCTTCAACCTCTTCCTCTATGCGCATTAAATTCTCAAGTGCTGGTTCAGGATCTTCCATAGCTTTCTTTTTATCCTCAAGCTGCCTGAGATACGGCCGGAGCACGTTTTCAGCGAAACTGCAACTCTTGCACTTGCTGTATACGCCTTCTATTGCATCATGCAGTTTTTTTTCGAAACTGAGTTTAAGCCCGTTAATGAAGTTCCTTGACTTATTAATGCAGTCTTCGGCATCAATCCCCTTAAGTTCAGATCTAATGAAGTGAGGCCATTCAGCAAAGCTCTTGCTGTATGTAAAGGGGGTCAGCTTGCATTCAAGATCATACTCGCTTCCTATTACCGACCGGATGCCGGCACTTATACGGTTTTGGAAGCATACCCCTGGCTCATCAGAGAAATCGGCGTTCTCTGACCATACCTTTTGGACGCTTTCAATGACTTGTGAGACCAGATTGCTGACCTGATCGTTGAAATAATGCGCAACACATTCGTTGTAATCCTCGATACAGTCCAGTACCGTGTTCTTAACTCCGTACACGTTTACTGTAGTGACAGTTATGCTTACCAATTCGTCACTGTTCCAGAAGTGCCGGCCTTTCTTCAAAACGGACTCCTCCTTATGGCCAACCTGATTCTGCATGGCAGATGTAACGTCCTGATATGGTCCGGAAAGCACCTGCTTGTAGTCTGACAGCGCCGCATTGTGCCAGGTGTTCAGCGTCCCAAGGAAAGCTGCATCAGCCTTAGCTGCAATGGAGCTGTATGATTCCTGAAGCCGCTTTATCTGATTCTCAACATTGTCCAGGTCATTTGACCTAATCTCATCTTCTCGGACTTTTATATCCTGGATAATGCAATCACGTGCATCCATGGCCGCATCTGAGTACCTACTTCTGAACTGCTCCATGCAGTCATTGAAGGATCCGGCCTTTCGCGCCTTCATATTCTCCATGCATCTGAGGATTTTTTCAGTGTTGCCGAGCTTTTCAAGATCCACAAGACTGCTTTCTAAAAGAACATCAGAAAAAAAACCAGAGTAGTCTTCACACAGTCTTTCCCACACTCTTTTCTTTTCATAATTCCAGTTTTCGCGCTCTGCAAACGTTTGGGCCATTGCCGCACATATGCCTGAGGTCATGAACACCCGGTCAGAAGCCTCATTGATCAGCTGATCAAACTCGCCGCTTTGATTAATTTTGCCCAAATCTTTCGAAATATGGACTCTCAGATCTTCATCGGCTTTGTCGATCGCAACGTCTATGTCACCTCTGCACTCTTCACTCCTCCAATACAGATCTTTGTCCGCCTTACTCATCACGCTGTATATTTCACGAAACTCATTTTTCTTGGTTATCCTTGATATGGCTTTAAGTCCATTAATTTCGTGTCTATATTCATGCTCAAGTACGAATACCGCATCACACTTGCGAAGCGCAAACTGCGCCAGCTCGTCCCTGGACGGAATGAGATCATTGTATCCAGGAATTTCGATGACAGAGAGCCCTTTCAGGTTTTCATCAGGAAGCGTAATAGATACCTTGCTAATGGATGGCCTAAATTTTCCGTCAGCTCCAGAATAAGCATAAACATAAGCATAAGTATTCAGCCATTCAACAAGCTCATCCACTGAGCCAACCTTAAAACTCTCGCTCACGGTATTCTTGCTGTCATAGTGTTGTCCCTTGACCTTCTCGTACAGCTCGTCAGCGTCACTCAGCCAGTATGCGTCTCTCTGGTGGTAATCGTCATACTTTTTCTTCAGATCCGCGATATCCTGATCAGTTAATAAGGCATCAATCGTGACAGCAAAGTCATCGCCCCAGGTTATTTCAACAAGAGGAGTTGTCCAAGGCGTGAAAGCCTCAGAAAGAACGGCCTTTCCGCCAAAGAAAAGCGAATTCAGGAGCGTTGATTTACCTTCCTCTGCCTCACCGAAAATGCCGATCCTGAAAACGCGCGTGCTGTCAGCACTTTTAGCGAACTCCTTCCTGAGCCGTTCCTCTGAGGCAAAACCTGCCTCGTCAAACGCGCTCTTCACGCTGTCAGCAAACGCACTGTCACCGGAATGTCTGCTTATTAGATCCTCGAAGCTCCGACGTAAACCGCAGATCTGTTCCAAAACATAATTATTTTCCATCACTGACCTCTATGACCCTTATTTCATTTTGCTGTTCACGTCCGATCTGCAGTCACACCTCACTACGAGGGCCGTAAAGCCCTCTTCCTGACTGGTGCTTGTTGTTCAGACTGACGGCGGCAGATGTATTTCATATTGACATATTGACACTTTGCGCATGGCACTGAGCCGAAACAGACGTCTCTAAGTGCCGCATGGAATTTTTACCTTTTCGGCAGAGCACTGCCTACCTTACTCAGAACCTCATCACATTCCGGATTGATAGCACCGGTCTCTGTCAGGATCGGAGTGTCGATGATTGCCTTGACCGTCATGGCCATGGAGTATGCGGCGCATATTTTCTTTTTAGCTCTGTCGGAATATTTTTCGTAGTCTGTGCCAAATCTCATGACTGTGGTTTTGAGACTCCTTAAGAGAGGCGAGAAATACTCGACCGCCCTCTCCAGCAGCTGAATAAACATGTCAGTTTTCCTGCTGATAGCAATGCACTGCTGAGAAGCAGTCTTCAGCTGCTCCGCTATTTTTTGGGCCTCCGCCATGTTCGAGCGGGCTATATCAAGATTTGCGCTGGCCTTGAAGCTGCTTACCAGCCCCATCACGAGGAGTGCAGGACCGGCCACCAGTCCTCCGAGGACAAATGTTCCTCCGGCCACTCCAAGTCCCCCAGCAGCCAGTGATCCTCCGCCAAGGAAGGCAAGCGTTGCGTTGGTGGCCGCTGCGCCGCTCAATGAGGCAATAGCAGTTCCGCTGGAGGCGGTTGCCAGTATGCCGGTAACGCTATAAGCCCCAAACGCTGTAAGCGCTCCGCATGCTGCGCCGGCCATGGCACCTCCGGCAATCGATGACGCCAGGCTTTCAACCCTGCTTAAATCAGAAACCGACTGCACTGGATCGCTGGCCAAGCCGAACTCGTTCAGCGCTGCGTTGTCGGCCATGCTGATATTATGGATTTTGCTGAAAGCCGTGAGGAACATCTTAATTTCATTTTTTATGACCAGCAGCTTTGCCCTGCCGAACCGTTCGAGCCGGCTGTTCGTCTGCCTTCTTTCTTTGTCAAGCTCGCGCTTCGCGCTCTCAATTAAATTTCGTGCCTCCTTGTTGATCTCCCTGGACTGTGAGTTCTTATTAGAGGCAGAAACGGCAGCGGCGGCACCAGCTGCCCCTGTGACAATTGTTGTTACTACTTCTGCTACAAGTAAAGGCAAAGGCATAAACGTTTCCTCATTATTTTCAGTTTCTGCATTCAGGCGAGTAAGCCGGAACTGCAGAGAGACACCGGAACACAATGCATGCAAGTTCAGCAGCCGCAGTACAAGCAGGACATGATACTGACAGCATCCTGTCCATACTGCGCCAGGCACCCATCAGAACACCATCGGGCTGTCAGATTTCATCTGTCTGTCAAACTCATCAAATGAGTCAAACTGCGGCTTCCTGCCAAGAATCATCTGGAGCTCACAGTTGCCCCTGATGAAGCCGTCGACATCATCTTTCAGAATCGCAGAATCAAGGGCTCTGAAGCAGGACTCAAAAGCCCTTTTATGATCAGAAAGATACCGGGAGACCTGCTCCTCCATTTCCCTGCGGTACTTTTTAATCATTTTTATTGACTCTTCGCACTCGCGCTCAATGAGTATCCGCTCTGCCCTCGCTATTTTTGCATAATTCATGGCAGAGGAAAGCTCCTTGTAAGCAGCAGTCGCCAGTGCATAACCGACCATGGCAGCGCCCATGCCGACAGCTGCGCTGACGAGCGCCGGTGCAGCCGCCGGCATCGCTGCCACACCAAAAGTCGAGAACATTACAGAGCCGACAGTCCCGACACCATCCTGCGCAATTTCGTTCAGGCATTCAGTTCCGGTAATCTTTCCGGTCATATACCGGTGAAGCGACTTCCCGACAGAAATCACCGAATTGACCATATGCGCCGGCAGTGATGACTTGGAAACACCGCGCCAGACTGCTGATGAGGAGTTCTGCAACAGGCCTTTGATCGTTGCTCCGGCAAATCCGGTAGCGTAGCCCACTGCTGCTCCGGTCCCTGCTGCGGCCGCCACGCTCCCCGCGGCCTCACCAAGTGTCTTATCCCCCTTCAGGAACGCGACCGTATTGGATATAAGGGAAATCGAGCCGGAAATTGCTGCCCCGTACTTGGCCTGCTCCAGACCAGCCCTGTTGGCCACTCTGGCTATATCTTTGACAGTAGATAACTTGGGATTAAGCCTCGCCTCGATGGCCTCCTTGCGGGTAAGCCTGGTCTTGCGGAGATTTTTCCTGATCTGTCTGAGCTTTGCTATCTCCTTTCTCTTTACTTCCGCAACGCTGCTGTTGCCAAGCTCGTCGCACTTCTGCGCCTGTTTCTGCAGGGCTGCAATCCGCTGGTCAATGATTCCGCCTTTGCCTCCTTTACCAATCAGGGCGGCATAATCATCATCAGCGACGCCGAGAAGGACATCTGCATCAAGGTATTTCTTGTATTTCTGGCTGGTAAGCTTACCGAGCAGGGCTTCAGGATCACTGCCGACGAATTTCAGCTGCGTGCCGGATCCCTTTACGATGTTACCGCTCGGATCAACCTCAACCAGATCGCGGATCTGATCGTTTACGCTCCCGAGATCATCAGTTCTTTTTATCCTGACGGACTTCCCGTTGATTATATTCTCGGCATTGCCGCGCGCAGCGCTCTTTATTTCTGCCGAGAAACCGGCCTGCTGCTTTATGTTATTTTCTGCAAAATCAGGATTGATCTTTGACTCAGACACTGACTTAAGCCCGCGGGTAAGCTTTACTCCAGCCTCATTGTCCATCCCTGAATAGGCAACAGAATGCTCCTTTACGGCGCTGCCGTATCGCCGCACCGTCTCTGTCGAGGCTCCGGAGATCGCTGCGCGCTCAAGTCCCTCTGAAAAGAGATTGCGCCTTTTCTCTCTGCTGTCAGACATAATGCCACCTCTGCTTCACTAAACGCACCTGACTACTGAAAGAAGATTATTGAGCGGTGGCCGCACTTATGGCACACCATAATGTACTGCCCTCGGCGGGCTCCCTGGTTCTCCAGCAAATCAAGGAGTTTTCCGATGAACTTAGGCCTGCCTGCGGCATCAGCCCTCACGAGCTCGACATCATCCGAGCCGCATTCCGGGCACGTGTGCCTGGGGTTTACCATGACAGATTCAGATACCATGAGTCCTCCCATGATTTGCCGGCCAGTTTTGGAAGCCCTGCGTCTTAAAACTGCTGCAGAGGCTTCTGCCATATCCTCGTAAAGCATCATATCAGAAATTATCAGCTGTATGACATATTGATTTCAGTCATATGCCGTGCTATGACAGCTGTACTAACAATTCCGATATCTCATGTCTGATATTTTGGGGACGGGACTGCTGGAATACTGTGACAGGGCACCAAAAATCCTGATTTTGTAACATGGCAGCAGACACTTACAAAAAATTATCGGGCTGCTGATAAGCCTGCCTTGAGGGCTGCTATTTTCGAAATTGCCCAGAAATTTCCGCAGAAACCAAGGCAATCTGCGGCCTATCACATAAAAGGCAGGCCAGAATTGAGCGAAAACTATACCTGCCTTACCTGTTCATTGCCTTCAGCGTATTCCTGGCAGCTATATTCCCCTGCGCATCAGCCTTCCGGAACCATTTTTCTGCCTCGGAATAGTCCCTGGAAACACCCAGTCCGTGCTGGTACATAACCCCGATACTGTACTGAGCATCGGCACTTCCAAGTTCGGCAGACTCCTGATAGAGCCTGACAGCCTTAGAATAGTCGCGTTTGTAAAAGCTCTTCTCTCCAAGGGCGTACAGCCTGTCCGCCTCAGAAAGGCCTGACGGTGATGGAGCCTGAGCACGCGCCGGTCCTGTGCCAGCCTCTCTGACTGTCTCCTTTTTCATGATGAGAGCGAGCGCCTTGCGGTAGTACCCTGCCGCCTTGAAATAGTCCTTCTTGTATTCAAGCCCCTGGTAGTACTTCTCACCAAGATTCCAGAGCGACTCTGCGTCCTCAGGTTCTGAGCCTGAGGTTTTCTCCGGAGCCACCGCATTGCTGCTGTCGAGCGCGTTGAAGCTGTGATCGGAGGGCTCGTTAACCGATGCCTGAAACCCAAGGGCGAACGAGATGCTGTCCATGGCGTACCCCGCAAGGCTCTCCTTGAAGTGCCCGTTTCTCACGAGCGATTTTCTCACATCATCGGCATAGCGTCGGAAATCAGAGTCGCTACCGTCCATGGCAAGCCGGCAGAGCTCCCTACCGTGCCCTTCATCGGCAACGGCCCTCATCACATCCTTCATCGCAGGATAGTCTTCAAATGACTTATAGTCTGCCAGCAGCGACATCAGGCGCTTTTCCTGCAGCACATTTATGCCGAACTGCCTGACAATTTTCCTCAGTGATTCATGAAGCTTCATCCCATGTTCTCCATCGCTCTCTGCTGCTGGATCCTGAACGGCAATGCGCCTGAGGAGACCTGTGAGGCGCCTATAGCAAGCTGCCTCTGCTCCTTTTCTTCTTTTGCCGATGCGCAATCTCTGAGCAGCACTGTCAGGCGGCTCAGCTCGCGCTGCCTCTGAGTGTTTTCTTCTTTGACAGTTGCACACTTTTTGAGCAGTCCGAGCAGTCTCAGTATTTCTGACTGCTTCTGCTCTTCTGCCTCACATGCTGCCGCACAATTTTTGAGCAAACTGGTTAGATTTTCTATCGCTGACCGCTTCTGATTTTCTTCTTCGCGTGTTGTTGCACAATTTTTGAGCATTTTTGCCAGTTTCCGTATTTCATCCTGCCTCAACTCATCTTCCTCAAGGACGGCTGCACAGTTTTTGAGCAACCATTGAAACCCAACATCTCCGCTTAATTGTGTTCTATTACATTGGCAGAAAGAGCAATCCATGCATTGCATTCTCTGAATCAGCGCCCAGTCAGACTGCAGCAAATATCATTATATTCAGTCAGTCCTTCCTTTCTGAAACCATTTCTGGGCTTCACTCCAGCTGCGCTCGACTCCAAGTCCGTCCCGGTACATATAGCCAAGCTGCTCTGCGGCCCTAGCATGCCCCTTCTCCGCCGCCTGCCTGTAGAAGTACGCTGCCTCTTTGTAATCCTGCCCTACACCTCGCCCATAGTAGTAATCTTCTCCGCGGAGGAAAAATTCATTTGCCGCAGCATCAATACAAACCGTATTATGCTTAGATCCTGCACTTTCAAGATCGACCCGGGGAGCGTCATCATGCCACTTACGGAACCATTTCTGTGCTTCGCTCCAACTGCGATCGACTCCAAGTCCGTCCCGGTACATATAGCCAAGCTGCTCAGCGGCCCTGGCGTGCCCCTTCTCTGCCGCCTGCCTGTAGCAGTACGCGGCCTCTTTGTAGTCCTGACTTACACCAGTCCCGTAATAGTACTTTTCGCCGAGCCGGAAGAGCGATTCCGGATCATCCTGAACTGGCTTCGCTGAAGCACTGACCTCCTTTTGCCGCGGTGCAGCTTCCGGCTTGGCCTGAGCTTCCTTACGTCTCCTGAGGCTATCGCCAGCCAACTCGGGCTCATTGTTTCTCCTAACCGCCTGAAAGCCGTGATCGGAGGGCTCTGAAGCTGATGACTGGAGTCCAAGTGCAAAGAGAAGGCTCTCTGCGGCATATTCAGCGAACTCCTCCCTGAAACTGCTGTTTCTCACGAGGGATTCTTTCATGTCGTCCGCATAGCGGAGGCACTCCGCATCGCTCCCGTCCGACGCCAGACGGCATAGCTCCTTCCCGATCCCCTCTGAAAAAACGGCCTTCATCACCTCTTTTACTGCGGGATAATCATCAAAGGCCTTGTAGTCAGCGAGAACCGACATCAGCCGGTGCTCCTGCAGCACGTTTATGCCGAACTGCCTCACGGCTTTTCTCAGCGCCTCATGGAATTTCATATGCTTGCCTCTTCATTTCGCCCGACATAAGCGCAGTGCGGCAACGCTCATCACCGCTGGGATAAGCTGAACCATCTGGCAGCCTCAGAATAGTCCCGCACGACTCCCTGCCCGTTGCTGTACATAAACCCAAGACACTTCGCCGCGTCCCTGCAGCCAAGCTTGGCCGCGGCACGGTAATATTCCGCCGCCTTGCTTAAATCCTGCCTTGTCCCCAGGCCGCAGTAGTATTTTTGACCGAGCCGGTACAGTTCTTCTGATTCGTTCACCTTAGAGGACACAGAAGTACTGTTATTCTCACTATGCTGAGCAGCAGCCTCTGACCTTGGCTCAGTCCTTTGCCTGCTTTCGGGCCTATAGCTGAACCACCTGGCCGCCTCAGCATAGTCCCGCGCGACTCCCTGTCCGTTGCTGTACATAAAACCGAGGCACTTCGCTGCGTCCCTGCTGCCAAGCTTGGCCGCAGCACGGTAATATTCTGCCGCCTTGCTTAAATCCTGCTTTGTTCCCAAACCGCAAAAGTACTTTTGACCGAGCCGGTACAGTTCTTCTGATTCGTTCACCTCAGAGGACTCAGAAGTACTGTTCTTCTCATTATGCTGCGGCGCAGCCTCTGACCTTGGCTCAGTCCTTTGCCTGCTTTCGGGCCTATAGCTGAACCATCTTGCCGCCTCTGCAGAGTCCTGCTCGACCCCCTGTCCGTTGCTGTACATAAACCCAAGGCACTTCGCCGCGTCTGTGTTGCCACGTTCAGCCGCAGCACGGTAATATTCTGCGGCTTTGCTTAAATCCTGCTTTGTTCCCAGACCGCAAAAGTACTTTTGACCTAGCCGGTACAGTTCTTCGGGGTCGTTCGCACAAAAGATTGCAGAAGTCTTTCTCTTCTCAGTATACTGAGGAGCAGCCTGAGCCCTGGCCTCTGTCCTCTGCCTGCCCCTGCCGCTCTCAGCAGCACGTTCCGGCTCATTCTTTCTCCGGACCGCCTCGAAGCCATGATCTGAAGGCTCCTGCACAGAAGTCCTGAGCCCCAGCGCGAAGACAAGACTCTCCGCCGCGTACTGAGCGAAATCCTCCCTGAAACTGCTGTTTCTCACCAGGGATTTTTTCATGTCATCGGCATAGCGGAGGCACTCCTCATCGCTCCCGTCCATCGCGAGCCGGCAGAGCTCCTTCCCGTGCCCCTCGGCAGAAACGGCCTTCATCACCTCTTTGACCGCGGGATAGTCCTCAAAGGCCTTGTAGTCTGCGAGAACCGACATCAGCCGGTGCTCCTGCAACACATTGATGCCGAACTGCCTTACCGCCCTTCTCAGCGCCTCATGGAATTTCATATTCTGTCCTCTCCTGTCTTTCCTGCAAGGATAGCAGAAATAAAAGATCGCACCATAAAAATAATATGCCATTTTCTGATTTGGCGTAGATTCCGACCGTGTGCACAAGATTGGGGCTGACTGGCAGGGGAATCTCTGTTCGAGCTCTGGCAAAAATCCAATGTTGCAGCTTTAATGCCAGTGCCAGCAGAGCATCCTGCCAAATAACCAAAATTAATGCATGTAGGCAGATTCCTGAAACGGTGCAAGCAGCAATACAAACACACCAGCCTGAAGATTTCAAGGAGCTTTGAAATTACAGGATGGCCGAAAGCAAAGAAACAGAAGGACGACGCCTGTGAAGGATTCTAAAAAAGCCCCTTGATGTCGGGGCTTGCAGAAACTGGCAAAATTCTAGTTCACGGGGTATGCGTAAACGGTCAGCTCGGCGTCATAGCCATCATCAAGCTCACACAATGAGTAAATATCGGCACTCCACTGCTGCCCTGCAGAAACATGCTCTCCCATAGGTGCGTTGGTCAGAGCATTGACAGTAACAGATCCGGAACTTGCAGATCCTGGCGTTAACGAGCCAGTGGATGGCTCGGAGGATGACTTAAGCATGCTGTAGGTTCTTCCTGGTGTCATAACGCCTAACCCGAGGTTCGAGCGGGCAACAGCATTTACATAATCAGCCGCGTCTTTTTCAGACATAGGATCCTTTCGCTCAAGCACCTTAGATGCGCAGTCAGACAGGCCATCGGCATTCTTTACCCTGAAGCTCAAATCACCGACAGTTAAAAGTACAGAGTCAACCGAAAAGCTACCAGAAACGACGTTTCCAGACGAGTCAAGCATAGTGCTTCCTGTGCATTTGTAAGAGCTGGCACCATTATCATTGTTGACTGCGACAGCATTTTGCAATGAGCTGTCCTTATTACATGAAAGCTGTACGGTATATTCCTCTGGAGAATTTGCCCTAACTGAGCATTCAGCATCACTGGCACACCCATCGGCCTCATCTAGCGCTGCAGCGGCATCGATGAGACCGAAGCCGTATCTCCTGCTGAAACGGAGGCCTGCGTCATTCTCCACCCAGCCATCGACAAGGATATCTCCTGAGTAAACAGGAGTATAGCTGAACCTAGGAAGAACCGTGTCATTCCTTGAGGATTTTGCGAGGATCCAGCGGACCTGGGACGCGCTCATAGACGGATACTTGCCCTTGAGAATAGCAACCAGCCCGGAGACAGTTGCAGCAGCAGCCGAGGTTCCAGTGAATGATGCGTTGTAGTTGCATGCTGGATCATCATCTGAGCCTTTCTTGTTGTACCCAGCACTGCATGTAGTCCGATCTGTTGTGTAGATGTCTGGGTCCAAGTAGTGAGAATCGCTGCTTAAACCGGAAACCAGCAGATTGGTGCCTGCAGATGAGTACGAGGCATGAACACCGCTAAAACTTACCGCGCCTGCCTTTATACCCCATGGGAGGTAATCACCAGGACCGTTTTGGCTCCATATGCAGTCAGTTCCAAGTTTATCGCGATCCTCCTGTACCAAAAACGACAGGTATTCATCATAAGAGGCAAAACAATTGCCTATTGATGAGACCCTGACGGTACCACTGTCATACAGTGCTTTGTAGACGGAGGCCAAGGACTCATTCACGTAGAAGCTTCCGTCATAGTTTCCAAATGACTCATTTATGACGTCAACATTCCCGTTCGATAGGATCCTATTGTATGCATCCTGCCGGGCGGCTATCTTGTCAGAAGTGGAGAGAAGCGAGCTCATGACGTTGAATCCTATGAGCTTTGCCCCTGGCGCAGTGCCGCTGATTCCGATGTCATTGCCTGACACTGCGGCGATGATGCCGGCCACATTGGTGCCATGGGCATCACTTACCGAAAAAGGAGTAGGGTCTGTTTCGGTCATCCCCTTGGGAATCTCCTTGCCGCTGTTTTTATAACTTTGGTACTCATAGTTGTAAGAGCCAGACGCAATATTTGCGCTGAGATCCGGGTGCTTTATCTCGATACCATCATCCAATACGGCAACAAGAGCCCCGCTGCCGTTTGCGCCCTTTCTCCATGCTCCGTAGAAAAGGCCATCGACCAAATCAGACTCCGCATCATACAGGCCTAACCCGTCATCCGTGTTGGTTCTGATATACCACTGGTGGTTGATCATCGGATCCCTGCCATAGCTGATGTCTATCCAACCATTGACTGATTTTGATGAGGACGTTGCCATGTACGGAACATGTTCGTTTTTCAGGACGAAATCATGATCCAGGAGCGCTTCAGGCTTAAGGCGCAGGACAAGGCATCCGTCGTCTCCTACCTCTAGTTTGGTACCATCTGAGGCGAAAATAATGTATGAGTAGTCTGAACTTCCAAGAGGTGAAAGAACAACAGAGTCTTTTCCGTTAAGAACATCAAGGCTGACACTTAAATTCGTTTGCCAGAACTGATCTGTTGATGCAGAGACATCTCCGGTATCTGATGAACAGCCTCCAGAGATGCCGCTGTCTGTTCCGCTGTCACTGCCGCTGTCTTCGCTGCTGCCGCTGCTGCTGGTACTGCTGCCGCCACCGCTGCTGCCGCTGGTACTGCTGCCGCCACCACCTCCGCCACCGCCGCAGGAAGCCAGGAGCAAAACCGATAAAGCCGCAATTAATAATTCTGATTGTCTTAATGCCATAGCTGAATCCCCCTGACTGAATAACTGCAATGACTGCAATGACCGAATCATTTTCGAAAATTACATTTTCCGGAGCTCAATACCGGCATCAACCTGCGGCACGACCTGCTTTACCCCACCGCTCTCCTTCAGGAGCCTAAAAATGCGCTGGAAATCGCTGAAGTCCTCTGCCTCTGCAACAACTTACGGTCGCTCCTCTCCGCGTCGATGCCGTCGGGAACGCAGTCAGCGCCTAAAGTCGTGCACTTGAGGTAATTGTGTTATTAAGGAGTATTCCCCTGTTCCCGCCATCTTTCAGAGTGAAAGCAAGGCACCCGGTGTGATCGGACTTCTCCTCGTAAACCGGGCTGTTGCCGAACCAGCCGACTGCGCCATCCGGGAGGGCCTATGAATCAGTGATGCCGCTCTCAACCCTGAAGTCGGTATAGATGGTATATCCCTCGCCGTCATAGTCCTCGTGCACGGAGGCGCAGGCGGCAAGAGGGAAGGCAAGAAAAGCGGCCAGCCCCAGAAGAGAATTCTTTCTCATATCAGTCTCTCCGAAAATAGAATGGAATATGATCAATTCTGACGCACCATTAGCCCGATTATACAAACCATGATCGGACTGAATCTTTGACTTGTGTATAAGTTCTGAAAAGAACAGCCATCCCAACGCCTTACAAACTTTCATATTCTGTCCTCTCCCGCATTTGCCAGCAAGGATATAGGAAGCATAAGGTCGCATCACTGAAATGACATGTCATTTTTGGACTGATTAGACATCCGGCACGAGGCGAAGGGAGAAACGACAGAAGGAGGCAGATTCCGTGTCATCAGGCGTGAGCAGCTGCAGTCTCTCAATAAAGGCTTCATACGGCATTCCAGCATCAGAAGGAATATGCTCCACGCTCTCTCCATAAACTGAGCTCTGGAAGAGGCTGCTGAAACAAAGGGAATAAGAAAAAGCCCAGCATTCAGAGAAAAGGCAGGGCTCAGTTACAAATCTCATGGTGGGCGGCTTAGAGGCTCAGTCCAGGAGCCGCATCAATCTCTCAGGAACTCACCGGGATCATAGAGATGGCTCTCTCAGCCTCTCCCTGGCGCGAACGCCATCGGGTTCTCCATCCAGCGCATCATGCGGAGCTGCCAAAGAAGGTAATTCGGATCCTTCCTCATGGCGTGCACCCTGCTCTTACCATCCTCGAGGATCTCCTCCATCCTGACGCGGCAGAGATCATTCTCAGTCGCGGCGTAGGTCTCCTCAAGCACGCGGTGGCGCCCCACCCAGCTGAGCCTCTCAATGAAGGGAAGCGTGCCGAGCTTCTCCCCGAGCATCAGCCGCCCTGCGGCGCCCTCAATAAGCTCGAACGCCTCCCACATCGCGCGGTAAATCCTGAGGCTTCCCTGCGGATCGTGATCAAGGAGCGCCTCAACAGAGAGGTACCTGCTCCAGGCGTTCCTGAGGATGTCAGTCTCATAGAGGCTGCTCTGGAACTTCCCCGCGTCAAGGTCCTGGTATTCAGGAGCGGTAGAGAGCCCGGCGAGGATGTAGCCGCGCTGCGCCTTGGAACGGCTCTCGGCGCGGAGCGTAATCTTCCCGGAATTTATAATCTTTTCCGCGGTCTCGAATATCGCCTTCTCGGCGCCGTCCTTGAGCTCGATTTCAACCTCGCGGATCTCGTCCGTAAGGTTTCCGGACTTCACGGCCCCGAGATCAAGGCTTATCTCCGAGGTGCCTGACGCACTTTTGACGAGCCATGAGGTGCGCTCCACGTCGCTCGAGAAGAGCTTCTTAAGGCCCTTCGACACCTCCTCAAGATTCTCGGTCTCGAAGGGGAAGGCCTCCGGCGGGAAGAGCGAGAGATCCGGCCGCGGATCCTTAAGGGGTATGTTGAACTCCTTTCTCGTGGCGAGCCCTCCCCCGGAGCGGGCGGAGGTCTTCACCGTCTCCTCATATGCCCCGTCCGTCGAGCGCACCCGGAACCCGGAGCGCGACCTCATGAGCTGAAGGTCCTCCGTGTCGTAGTACTCGTTGGTGAGCTTGTGCGTTTCCTTTGAAATTACTTCTGAATCTTTGAATATGGCGTCGATGGTTTCGCCGGGGTCCTTTTCAAATACCCTGAATTTGAGCTCGGTCTCGCTTCCCATGCAAAGTCCCTCCTATGGACCAATGATGAAGCCCCGCCTTATGGCAGGGCAGAAAATACGGAGAGGACGGGCGCCTGGGCTTACTCTACTTGTTTGAACTGCATATTGTAAAGCTCAGCGTACTTTCCGCCCTTCTCAAGGAGCGTCTTATGGTCGCCGTCCTCGATAATCTGACCGTTGTTCACCACAAGAATTCTGTCTGAGTTCACGATAGTCGAGAGGCGGTGCGCGACAGTGAGGACCGTCCTGTCCTTCATCAGGTTCTCGATGGCGACCTGCACCTCCTTCTCAGAGGTGTTGTCGAGGGCGCTCGTCGCCTCGTCGAAGATTACTATCTCAGCTTTTCTCACGAACGCACGCGCGATCGCGATTCGCTGCTTCTGCCCGCCTGAGAGAAGGACTCCTCTCTCTCCGACCTTCGCCTCGAGCTTCTCGGGGAGCGAGTTCACGAAATCCCACAAACACGCCTCCTTGAGCGCGTTGATGATGTCCTCGTCGGTGAGCGCGGAATTCCCCAGGGCGACGTTATCCCTGATGGATCCGGAGAAGAGGAAGTTGTCCTGGAACACGTAGGCGATGTGCTGCCGGAGGGACTTCAGCGTGTACTTCCTGATGTCGGTGCCGTCGATGTCAATCTCTCCCCCGGAGACGTCGTACATTCTCGGGATCATGGAGCAGATGGTGGTCTTGCCGCCGCCGCTCTCGCCGACGAGCGCGACCTTCTGCCCGCGGGGGATCTTAAGGTTTATGCCGTTCAGGACATTGGTGCCCGGGACATAGGCGAACGAGACGTTCTTGAACTCGATGCCGTCCTTCATTGACTCAAGCTCTATGCCGTCATCGGCGGTCTTCTCAATGTCCTTGTCATCATCGAGGATCTGGTAGATACGGTCAAGCGCAAAGAGCGACTTCTGGAACT
>Ga0256404_1006473_pt1 | contig 19353 bp, 18 predicted proteins | sample RumenRJG_01DNA_FD_185990 | JGI IMG/M metagenome (GOLD analysis project Ga0256404, IMG submission 185990) | Bovine rumen microbial communities from Lethbridge, Alberta, Canada - RJG_01 | ecosystem: Host-associated > Mammals > Digestive system > Stomach > Rumen | place: Canada: Alberta | collected...
CTGCTACCAACGCTACCAAGCCTGCAACTGTTGAGACCGGCGCTACGGTATTCGTTCCTCTGTTCGTCAACACCGGCGATAAGATCAAGATCGATACTCGTACCGGCGAGTACCTTTCCCGCATGTAATTTTTCATTCGGATATGTATTATGATGGCATTGCGGATTCTTCCGCAATGTCATTTTGGTTGAATGTCTAATGATGCACGCTTCTGCGTGCCGTGTTAGATTGGGTGTCTAATGATGTACGCTCCTGCGTGCGGCATTAGATAGGGGCAGGATTATGTTGGATTTTGAGAAGAAACCACTTTCTGAATTACTTATGAATCGTGCAGTCTTCGCTGTGTTTGAAGAGGAATTCTCTCAGGGAACATGGCTGGATGTGACGGCTCTCCTGGCTTCTGATAGTAATATTCATGATCTCTATCAGGATCTGACGGTACCTAAGGCGGTTCTTGACCGTATTGTGGAGAGACTTCGCTCCATGGAGATTGCCTGAACGAATAAGAGAGCTTATGTGAAAAAGACCTTATGTGTGAAAAAGCCACGCATAAGGTCTCTTTTTGTCTTCATGGAATTGTGCCCAAAGACTTATTTTTCCGCCTTGTGATCGGGATCGGTCATGCTTTCGGATTCCGTCTTGTGATCGGGATTGGTCATGTTTTCAGATTCCGTCTTGTGATCGGGATCGGTCATGCTTTCGGATTCCGTCTTGTGATCGGGATTGGTCATGTTTTCAGATTCCGTCTTGTGATCGGGATCGGTCATGTTTTCGGATTCCGTCTTGTGATCGGGATTGGTCATGTTTTCGGATTCCGTCTTGTCTTCGAATTCCATGGGATTATCGAATTCGACTGCTTTGTGGAAGTTGATCTGAACCTTTTCGATACGCTGATGTCCGACAGAATCGACGCGGAAGGAGACACCGTCCTTATTGACGAAGGTTTCGCCGCGGTTGGGAACATGATCAAACTGTCCGATCAGGTAACCGCCCAGACTGTCATAGTCATCAGACTCTAACTCGAGGGGCAGCATATCATTCAGGTCATCGAGATTAATGGTGGCGCGTACCAGATACTTACCACTTGCCTTATCTAATTCCACGATGTCATCTTCTTCATCGACATCGTATTCATCACGAATCTCACCAACCAGCTCTTCTAAGAGGTCTTCCAGGGTTACGATACCGGTAACAGAACCGTATTCATCCTGAACGATGGCCATGGCGATGGATTTCCTGCGCATCTCTGCAAAGAGTTCGGACAGGTTCTTCTGCTCATAGGTAAAGTAGGGCTCGCGGAGAAAATCGCGGATACAGAAGCTCTCGCGGTTCTTGGGCAGGAGCAGGTCTTTCATATTAATGATACCGATCAGGTTATCGGGCTCGGTATCGTAGACCGGCATACGGGTCAACATCTCTTTCTCGAAAACTTTGATCAGCTGATCATAGGTCCAGTTGACATCGACCATAGTGACATCGATTCTGGGAATCATGACTTCGCGCGCTGTGGAGTCGGAGAAATCAAAGAGGTTATGGATGTACTGCTGTTCCTTCTCTTCGATAACACCGCTTTCTGAGGATTCGTCGACGATGGTGCGGAGCTCTTCTTCGGTCATTCCCACATCGGAAGATTTGTCACCACCGGTGATGTGGAGGAAGAATCGGGAGATGTGATTGATAAGGAAGATGAGGGGTGTCAGGATCCACATGAGAGCGGAGATGATGCTTGCCCTCTGCAGGCTGATCTTGGCCGCGTTCTTCTGAGCTCTGTTCTTGGGGGTAATCTCACCGAAGACCAGGATCAGGAAGGTGAGGATACCGGTGGCAATGCCGGCACCCATGCTGCCGAAGATCCTGACGGCCAGCGTAGTGGCGAGAGAGGATGCGGAGAGGTTGACGATGTTGTTACCAATCAGGATGGCAGAGAGCATCTTCTCCTTATTCGCTGTGACGGCAAGAACCTTCCGGGCCCTCTTATTACCATTGTCGGCCAGGGTTTTCATTCTGGTGTGGCTGACGGTGGTCAGGGCAGTCTCTGTAGAAGAAAAGAAGGCTGACAGAATCAGCAGGATGAAAAGTATGCCACATTGAAGAATGTCTTCCATATACATGAACTCTTTCTAGCTTATTATTATCTTAAGTAAGTATTATAGAGGAAGCGACATTTCTCTGCAATGAGAGGTCTTCCTATGCTATAATATCGTAGACTATGCGAAGTATGGTCAAAAAAGAAATGATAGAAAGTCACCATGATGAGAGACGGTTTACATTTACGAAGAAAAATAGTTTCGCTGCTGGCTGGAATCGGCCTGGCTACGATGCTGGTGTCCTGTGGTTATTCCGAAGAGGAAGAAGCGATGAAGCAGAAGGGCGTGGATGCCCTGGGGACAGGAGACTACGCAGGGGCGGTGACATCCTTCAATTCAGCATTGTCCATGTCGAATGGTAGGGTTCGTGCAGAAGAGATTGATATCTGCTATTACAAGGCGGCAGCACAGTATCTGGCGGGAGAAGAGCAGGAGGCGCTCAATACATATACAGCACTGCTCAGATTCGATGAGAAGAATGTGGATGCCTACTATCTGCGCGGCATGCTCTATGCCAAGATGGGCAATGCAGAGAAGGCGAAGGCGGACTTCGACAAGGCGATGAAGCTGGATCCGAAGGATTATGAGCGTTACTTACGTATCTACCGCAACCTCGCGAGCCTGAATATGGGCGAGATGGCAGATCAGTATCTGGACAAGCTCCTGCAGACGGATTCTACCAGCAAGGAAGCGTATTCTGCCAAGGGTATGGCCTTGGAGATTCGTGGCGATTATGATTCGGCTGCCGAGAATTACGAGAAGGCACTGAAGAAGGGGGATACCTCAGCTTATATCGATCTGGCTCGCATCCAGGGACTGAAGGGGGAGATGGATGCAGCAGCGTCCTACCTCAAGTCCTACCAGAAGGAAGCAAAGCCGAATTCTCTGTCCTACAATGCGGTTGGACAGTTAGAACTCTCCCAGGGCAAATATGCGGATGCGCTGGAGTCCTTCCAGAAGGGCCTTGCCTTAGAGAAGGTCACCAATCGCCAGGAACTGAGACGGAATGAGATCATCGCACTCGAATACACCGGCGATTTCGCACAAGCCAAGGAGAAAGCGGCATCTTACGTTTGTGACTATCCGGCGGATCAGGAGATGTTAAATGAGAATGTCTTCCTGTCGACCAGGTAAGAAGACAGATGAGCAGGTTATCCTGTCGACCAGGTAAGAAAGATACTTGAGCAAGTTATCCTGTCGACCAGGTAGGAAGACAGATGAGCAAGTAGGAGAAAAGGATGAGAATCAGAATAACAAATGGCCGTCTCTTAAATCCTGCCGATGGAAGGGATGAGGTTACGAATCTTCTGATCGAAGATGACAAGATCGCCGCGATTGGACAGGATGCCGATCAGGGCGAGGCTGATCGCGAGATTAACGCAGAGGGATGTTATGTGATGCCAGGCCTTATCGACCTGCATGTGCATCTCCGCGATCCGGGGCTTACGGAGAAGGCAGATATCGAATCCGAGTCCAGAGCTGCAGCCAGAGGCGGATTCACTACAATCTGCGCAATGCCGAATACCAAGCCGGTCGCTGACAATATGGAAGTGATCCGCTATGTCGAGGATAAGGCGAAGGAAGTTGGCCTCGTCAATGTCGTCCAGGCAGGCTGCCTCACGAAAGGCATGGAAGGCAAGGAACTCTCTGATATCGCAGGTATGCTCCGGGGCGGTGTCCGGGTCTTCTCGGAAGACGGTAAGAGTGTTATGAATTCCAAGCTCTTCCGTGATGCCATGCGCCTGATCCAGAAGGAAGATGGCGTAATCCTGGATCACTGCGAAGATATCAATCTGGTTGAGGGCGGCGTGATGAACGATGGTGAAGCCTCCAGACGCCTGGGTTTCCGCGGTATCGCAAATGATGTTGAGAATATCATCGAGGCCCGCGATATCATGATCGCAGAAGAACTTGGTGCCAGACTTCACCTTTGTCACTGCTCCACCAAGGAGTCGGTAAGTTTCGTGAAGGATGCCAAGAAGAGAGGCATCCAGGTGACCGCAGAGGTTTGCCCGCATCACTTTGCCATGTCTGAAGAAGACATTCCCGGGGATGATGCGAACTATAAGATGAATCCTCCTCTTCGTAAGAGAGAGGATATGGAAGCTCTTCGTGCAGGACTTGCCGATGGCATCATGGAAGTGATCTCCACGGATCACGCACCCCATACGGCAGAGGAGAAGTCGAGAGGCTTCGAGAAGGCACCCTTCGGTATCGTTGGACTCGAGACATCCGTCCAGCTAAGCTACACAGAACTTGTAAAGACCGGTCTCATCACGCCACTTTCACTGGCATCGAAGATGAGCTACCTGCCCGCACAGATCTTAAAGAACGGCAAGGGAGACCTCTCTGTCGGCAAGATTGCTGACCTTGTGATCTTCGATCCGAGACCGGAAGTCGAACTCCATGCGAGTGACCTCGTCGGCAAGGCGAAGAACATGCCCTACGAGGGAAGGAAGGTCTTCGGAAATGTAGTGCTTACCATGCTTTCCGGTAAGATCACCTACTCTTCCCAATCCATATAAAGTATGCTAGAATACAGCGAATTTGTGAGATAGAAAAAAGTGAGGTTCGAATATGATTCATCAGCTTGCGCAGGAAATCAAAAAGAAGAATGCACCGATTGTTGTCGGACTGGATCCGAAACTTTCCTTTATCCCGGAAGTACTTCTTCAGAAGTCTTATACCGCTTACGGTGAGACCCTGGAAGGAGCTGCAGATGCAATTTTCCGTTTCAACCGTGCCATTATGGATGCTGTAGCTGATCTGGTTCCGGCTGTGAAGCCCCAGATTGCCATGTACGAACAGTTCGGTATCCCCGGACTGATGGCTTTCAAGAAGACGGTTGACTATGCACATTCTAAGGGCCTTCTTGTTATCGGCGATGTTAAGCGTGGTGATATCGGATCCACATCCGAATCCTATGCAATTGCTCATCTTGGTAAGATCAAGGTCGGCTCTCAGGAATTCGAACCCTTTGCAGAAGATTTTGCTACCGTTAACCCCTATCTGGGAACTGATGGTGTAAAGCCTTTCGTTGATGTATGCAAGGAGAATGGTAAGGGTATCTTCGTACTGGTTAAGACCTCGAACCCTTCTTCCGGCGAGCTTCAGGATCGCCTGGTAGATGGCAAGCCTCTCTACGAGCATGTTGCAGACAAGGTGAACGAATGGGGCCGCGATTGTATGGATGGCGATTACTCTGAGGTTGGTGCAGTGATCGGCGCTACCTATCCCCAGATTGGCCGTCAGCTGAGAGAAGATATGCCTAAGGCCTTCATCCTGGTACCTGGCTATGGTGCGCAGGGTGGTACCGGGAAGGACCTCGTTCCTTTCTTCAATGCAGATGGTCTCGGTGCGATCGTTAACTCTTCCCGCGGTATCATTGCAGCTTACCAGAAGGAAGAATATAAGAACTTTGGAGCAGAGAATTTTGCTGATGCCAGCCGTCAGGCAGTTCTTGATATGCAGGCAGATATTCAGTCTGCATTAGACCACGCTCTGAACGAATGAACATAGGAGTTCCGGATGCATAGCGTCCGGAACTTTGTCTGAATGGAAGTAAGGCTGATTGGCCAGGAGAAGTAAGTGGAATGGAACAGTGTGTTCCAGGGAAAGAGGAGGACTTAGATGACAGAATCAGGCAAGGTTCGGGAGACAGCGCGTATTATCCGCCAGGATCCGATTGCTGATGGTGTATTCTCTATGTGGATTCGTACAGAAGGCGCCCAGTATGCGGTTCCGGGGCAGTTTGTATCACTCTATACACCAGATAAGCGCAAGATTCTTCCTCGCCCCATCTCCATCGCAGAGGTCAACCGTGGTGCGAATGCTCTCAGACTGGTCTATCGTGTTATGGGAGCCGGAACAGAAGAGTTCTCCCATCTGCATTCTGACCAGATGTTAGAGATCTTGGCTCCCCTCGGAAATGGCTATCCGATGCAGGGCGGAAGATGCCTCCTGATCGGAGGCGGTATCGGAATTCCTCCCCTTCTCGAACTTGCCAAGGAATTGTCTGGAGAGAATCGTATCGATGGTGTCTCTCGTCCTGCACTCTCCGTTACTGCAGTGCTGGGATATCGTAATGATCAGCTCTTCCTTAAGAAGGATTTCGAGAATTATGCAGATGTCATTATTGCAACAGATGATGGCTCTGTGGGAACGCATGGAACTGTAATGGATGCGATAAAAGAGCATGAGGTCTCTGCTGATGTCATCTATGCCTGCGGACCGACCCCCATGCTTCGTGGTGTGAAGCAGTTCGCTCAGGCTCAGCAGATCCGCTGCTTCCTCTCTCTGGAAGAGAGAATGGCCTGTGGCGTCGGCGCCTGCCTGGGATGTGTTGTGAAGACCACTGGGATCGATGATCATTCTAAGGTCCATAACAAGCGTGTCTGTGCAGATGGACCTGTATTCTTAGCTGAGGAGGTAGTTCTGTAATGAGTACGAGACAGAGAGATTATGATGCTTCTTCACTGAAGACGGCAGTGACGCTTGCAGGTGTTACCCTGAAGAATCCGATCATGACAGCATCCGGAACCTTCGGCTCCGGTATGGAATACAGTGAATTCGTAGATCTCTCCCGTCTGGGAGCAGTTGTTACCAAAGGCGTTGCAGATCATCCCTGGCCCGGTAATCCGACACCCCGTGTTGCTGAAGTGACGGGCGGAATGCTCAATGCCATCGGCCTGCAGAATCCTGGAATTGAGACCTTCTGCGAGAGAGACCTCCCCTTCTTAAGACAGTATGACACCAAGGTTATCGTGAATGTCTGCGGTCATGCCGAAGAGGAGTACCTGAATGTCGTAGATCGTCTGGCAGAAGAGAAGGGCGTTGACCTCTTAGAGATCAATATCTCCTGCCCTAATGTAAAAGAAGGCGGAATCTCCTTTGGAACAGATCCCAAGGGAGTAGAACATATCACAAAGGTAATCAAAGAACATGCAAAACAGCCTGTGATCATGAAGTTAAGTCCTAATGTAACTTCCATTGCGGAGATTGCAAAAGCGGCAGAAGCAGGCGGTGCTGACCTGGTATCCCTGATCAATACCATCACTGGGATGAAGATTGACACCAGAAGACGCAAGTTCGTCCTCGCCAACAAGACCGGTGGAATGTCCGGTCCTGCGGTACATCCCGTCGCTGTCCGCATGGTCTACGAAGTCGCTCAGGCAGTCAAGATTCCCATTATCGGAATGGGCGGTGTTGAGACCGCAAATGATGCCCTCGAGATGATCCTCGCCGGTGCAAGCGCAGTATCTGTCGGAACCGCAAACTTTGGTAACCCGACAGCAACCATTGACATCATTGAGGGAATCGAACGCTTCATGATCGAAGAAGGTGTATCCGATATCCACGAACTGATTGGGGCTGTACACGAGTAAGTGATACGCAGCCCAGCAGGGGCTGTATTTCACACGCAATAATAGATTGGAGAACAAGATGGAACAGTATAAGAACGAGTTTATTCAATTCATGATCGACAGCGAAGTCCTTCGCTTTGGTGACTTTGTAACGAAGAGTGGAAGAAATACGCCTTTCTTCATCAATGCCGGTAACTATACGACTGGTTCTCAGCTCATGAAGCTTGGACAGTACTATGCTCGTACCATTCATGATAATTTCGGCCTGGACTTCGATGTCCTCTTTGGACCGGCATATAAGGGAATTCCTCTCTCTGTCGCTACCACCATTGCAATCCATGATATGTATGGTGTGGATATTCGTTACTGCTCTAACCGCAAGGAGGCAAAGGATCATGGTGAGAAGGGCATCCTTCTGGGTGGTCCGGTGAAGGATGGCGACCGTGTGGTGATCATCGAGGATGTTACCACAGCCGGTACTTCCATTAAGGAGACCATGCCGATCCTGAAGGCACAGGGCGATGTTAAGGTCGAGGGACTGGTTGTCTCTGTTGACCGTATGGAGCGTGGCCAGGGCGATAAGGGTGCGCTGGAAGAAATCGGCGAGACGTATGGCTTAAGGACTGCTTCCATCGTTAATATGGAAGAGGTTGTAGAAGCACTTTACAATCAGCCTTACAATGGTAAGACGTATATCGGTGATGCAGAGAAGGCAGCCATTGATGCTTACTATGAGAAGTACGGCGCCAGATAACAGGGAGTGATATGTTCAAAGGACGTAGAAGAAGTGATAAGAAGCCGATGGACGTTCAGAGCCTTACGGCTGCAGCGCTTGCAGCCCTGTCTCTGCTTGTCTTTGTGCTGACTTTCATTCATTCCGTAATGGTAAAGGGAGACAATGGAACCTTACTTCCGGGCATCGGAGTTCTTCTGATGCTTGTTTCTGCAGGTGCCCTCTTGAGTGGACTGAAGGAGCGGAAGAGCGAGGCTTTTAATAAGTGGTCGAGATTGCTGGGTGTGATCGTGCCTTCGATTGCCCTCTTATTCTGGCTCTCACTCTATCTGATTGGATTGTTTTTGATTTAGCAATAAGCACTATTGGAGTTATACATGACACAGGATCAACTTGAAAGATTTACCCTCGCACAGGACAAGATTCGCCAGATTCGCGAGGCTACCGATAACGTGGACGGCGAAAAGATGCCGGAAGCAGCTTTAGATTATTTCTTTGAAACCTCGAATCTCTGTATCGGTACTTTTCCGATTCTGAAGAGAAGCGAGAAGGGAGAGACCGGGAAGGCAAGTTTTGCTGATTTTGTTGAAGAGCAGGAGAAACTCTATGGCCTCTTCAAGGGAGAGCGTTACGAGAACTCCTTCCTTAATCCTTCGTATGCAGTAGAGAGACTTGGACAGAAGACCGGTGGAATCCTCTCTGCGATCTATATGGATCTTACGGCCCTGATTCCCTGGTCTTATGAGGGAGAAGGAGCGAAGGAGAAGATTCTGATCTTCTTGGAACTTCTGATTGAGCTTCATACCATCTTTGCTGAGAATTATGAGGCAGAGGAGAGTGAGCAGCTGTCCCTTGAGGAACTCTATTCTCCGATTCACGCAAGTCTTATGTCCTTCGAGCATGATTACACGGAGCTCTTCGTTTCCGAAGGAGTGAAGGCGCTGATTCTGCCTGAAGAGTCGAAGTTCTATACCGACATTCTGATGAATTCTGATCTGGATGATCCCAGACATCTCTACTTCTATGGTTCTGCTGTTGGTACGAATGAACTGGGCCTCTGGGAATATATCTCCAGACTGTCCGAGAAGGAAGTGCGTTCCCTGGCGAGAACCTATGTGGACGGATATATCAATGGCTTCGCTGTCAGTGGCCGCGATGTCAGCATCAAGGAGACAGTGTCCATCGAGTACCCCATCGGTCTCGAGCGCGTGATGCGTATGGCAGTCAAGATGTTTGAAACAGAGGGCTTACACGTAACGATCCGTAGGGATAGCGTTCTGTCTTCGGGCCGTCGTGGCGCTAAGCGTGGACTCTACACCGATGCCATCGATCCTCAGGTCTATTATGATCACAGGGATGACCGTGCATACTACTTCGACCGTGCCTTCGTGAACCGCACGACAGAAGTGATGAAGACAACCTATGAGCGGTATAAGAAGGAAGCACGTCTCTATGGCGGGCCCGCTGTCGTTGAGACCTTCGGCGAGAAGAAGTTCGACCCTGTGAATAAGCCGGAGAGCATCACCTATTCTGAGGAGCAGAATGGCCTGATCACCGAGCTTATGGCTCAGTCCGGTAAGATTACCAACGACTACATCCATGGCGATGAGAGATCCTTTACCGTCATCTCTTATCCTTATCCTTCCATCGGTGATAAGTTCGGCGAGATCTTCTCCCGTACGGTCGAGGTCAATACCCTCGATGCGAAGAAGTGGCAGAAGATTCAGCAGGCTCTCGTCGATTCCTTAGACCAGGGAGACAGAGTCGAGATTAAGGGAAGAAATGGAAACCGTACCGATCTTGTGGTAGCTCTCCATCCTCTTAGCGACCCGTCGAAGCAGTCTAACTTCGAGAACTGCCTTGCGGATGTGAATATTCCGGTTGGTGAAGTCTTCACCTCCCCTCAACTCGAAGGCACGAACGGCACATTGCATGTCAGTCGTGTCTACCTGAATGGATTCGAATACCGTGATCTCGAACTTAGCTTCAAGGAGGGTATGATTGATTCCATCAGCTGCAGGAACTTCGAGACCAGGGAAGAGAACGATCGTTATATCGATGATCACATCCTCTTCCATCATAAGACGCTTCCGATCGGTGAGTTCGCAATCGGAACCAATACGACAGCATATAAGATGGCTAAGGAATTCGATATCGAAGACCGTATGCCCATCCTGATTGCAGAGAAGACCGGTCCTCATTTCGCAGTGGGAGATACCTGTTACTCCGAATCTGAGGATGTTGCGACCTATAATCCGGACGGCAAGGAACTGATCGCCCGCGATAATTCCATCACAGAGAAGTATCGTAAGACAGAGCCGATGAAAGCTTACTTCAACTGCCATACTGATATCACCATTCCCTATGATGAACTCGGTTCCATCACGGTATTAAGACCGGATGGCAGCAAGGAAGTCCTGATCGATGGAGGCAGATTCGTTCTGCCCGGAACAGAAGAACTGAACATCCCTCTGGATGAGATCTGAGGTGAAAGATGGGTAAGAAAGAAGAGAAAACCAATGTAATGAGGACACTCGACCAGAAGAAGGTTCCTTACATCCCTCACCTCTTCGACGCAGACACAAGAAGCGGAGAAGAGATCGCAAAGATCTTAGGTGAGGATCCCTCCCGGGTATTCAAGACTCTGGTGACGACCGGTAAGACGGGTCAGCATTATGTCTTCGATATTCCTGTAAATGAAGAGCTTGACCTGAAGAAGGCGGCCAAGGCGGTGGGGGAGAAGTCCATCGATATGCTGCCCCAGAAGGAACTTTTGCCACTGACCGGTTATATCCATGGTGGATGTTCTCCGATCGGTATGAAGAAGCAGTTTCCGACGGTATTCCATCAGACAGCTCATGACTATGACCACATCTTCGTGAGTGGTGGAAGAGTGGGAAGCCAGGTGGAAGTGCATCTGGAGGATCTGTCTAAGATCTTTCACTATAGTCTTGCGGATCTTACTGTGTCGAGTCAAAATGTCTGAAAATAGGATGGACAAATCGCTCAGATATGCTATAGTTGAAGAGTAGTTTGTTTGTAGTGGGGGATTTTGCAAATGGGTCTTTCCGTATCAGCCATCCGACCTTATTCGTCGGTGTCTTATACACAAAAAGTTGATAATGCATATGCTCTGGAGAACCAGTCTGAGATCTCGGATTCCTATCTCGATGCTGTGAAGAATATGAATTCTCTGGCTGACATCGATCCTTCGACTCCGGTTCAGTATGCGAATGCCCAGCGAGTATCGAATAAGGCTGTGGCTCCTCTTGATCAGATTGCCGCAAGTAAGCGTGCAAGCCGGGCTTTCAATGATCTTGCAGAGAGCTTTGGCGGTGCAACAACTTCCTATGGACAGAACATGAATGCACAGGCTTACAGCCAGATCGGTCAGAACATCGATCTCTTTGCATAAGATAAGAATACGTATAGACAGGGGCTTAGAGTTAAGCCCCTGTTTTTTTTAGGAGATAGTAATCTATGAGAACATGTAAATTAATGGCACCTTGTCACTTCGGACTCGAAGCGGTTCTGAAGAGAGAGATCTACGATCTCGGATATGAGATTACCGCAGTAGAAGATGGTAAGGTTTACTTCGAGGGTGACGCAGAAGCTATCGTCCTCGCGAATATCCATCTCCGCACTGCGGAGCGTGTCCTCCTGGTCGTTGGCCGGTTCCATGCAGAGACCTTCGAAGATCTCTTCCAGGGCATTAAAGATATTCCCTGGGAAGACTTCCTTCCCAAGAGCGCCAAGTTCTGGGTTGCCAAGGCAGCTTCCGTAAAATCCAAGTTATTCTCTACATCTGATATCCAGTCCATTACCAAGAAGGCAATGGTAGAGCGTATGAAGCAGTACTATAAGATCGACTGGTTTCCGGAAGATGGTGCATCCTATCCGGTCCGTATGTTCTTCTTAAAGGATGAAGTTACAGTAACGATCGATACGACAGGCGACTCCCTGCATAAGAGAGGCTATCGTCTGGAGACGGGTAAGGCACCCATCTCTGAAACCCTGGCTGCAGCTCTTATTATGCTGACCCCCTGGCACAAGGATAGGATTCTCCTGGATCCCTTCTGTGGTTCCGGAACCTTCCCTATCGAAGCTGCCATGATGGCCTGCAATATGGCGCCTGGTATGAGAAGACACTTCACTGCTGAAAACTGGACCAATCTGATTGAGCCTCTGCTCTGGAATCAGGCCAGAGAAGATGCAGAAGCCGCAGTGGATATGTCTGTGAAGGATGTCATGGATATTCAGGGATATGATCTGGATCCCAAGGTGGTGAAGATCGCCCGCGAGAATGCCAAGCGTGCAGGTGTAGCTGACCTGATCCACTTCCAGGAGAGAGCACTGAAGGATACCAGACATCCCAAGAAGTATGGCTTCATCATCTCCAATCCGCCCTATGGGGAGCGTCTGGAGGATAAGGACAGCCTGCCTCCCCTCTACAGGCAGATTGGTAAGGTGTACGCCGGTTTGGATTCCTGGTCTATGTTTCTCATTACTTCTTATGCGGATGCTGAAAAATACATCGGTAAGAAGGCAGATAAGAATCGTAAGATCTATAATGGTATGATCAAGACATACTTCTATCAGTTCAATGGGCCTAAACCCCCGAGAAAGACGAACCGATAAGAGGTCCTTCGAATAGAGACAATAGAAAGCGAGACACATGAAGGCTGCGCGCAGATTTACGGCCCTCTTCCTCCTTCTGCTTCTTCTTCTCCTCTTCCATGAGGATGCTTTCATCGACCGCCATGGCGAAGTGAATGCCTTCCGTGGCGCTCAGCTCGAGGCGGATGTTTTCGATCCTCTCATTGCTGGAAATGTAAACCAGGCGGGACTTCTCCGCCTGACCATCGATGGCAAGGAAGAAGCTCTGGATACGGGAGAGCTATTCTTAAATCAGAATATGCATGTCATGGCATCCCTGGAATTCATCAGGAATGTCTTTTCGTGTGCTGCAAATCTGTACGATGATTCGCGAATCGAAATCTTACGGAACAGCCATACATTTATCCTGAATCTGAAGACACCGGATGCGCTACAGGATGGGGAAGAGGTCAAGCTTATCGAGGCACCCCAGAAGTATAGTGATAAGACCTATATCTGTCTGGAGGACTTCTGTTCTCTTATCAATTATGACTTCCGTTATGATGCAGAGAAGACGACGGTTGTGCTTGATTCTTCGGATGCTGAGGCACCGAAGTTACGTGGGGAATATGATCTGAGAGATCATGGTCGTGTGTCGAAGATTCGGGATCAGGGTTCGCTCTCGGCTTGCTGGTCCTATGCTGCCATGTCAGCGCTTGAGTCTTCTATGCTTCCGGAGCGCTCCATCACCCTGTCTCCGGATAACCTGGCGGAACATAATACCTATGGCATCAGCGCTGAGGATTCCGGAACCTACATGGTTGCCATGTCTTCCATGCTGGCCTGGAAACAGCCAATCGAGGAGAATGGGAGCGAAGTTGCCCTTCATCTGCAGGAGGTTCACTACTACAGTGGTGATGATAAGGATGCCGTAAAATGGGCTATCTTCAAGAATGGTGGCGTCTCCACCTCTCTCTATGCAGAGATTGATACCTCTAATCTGTCCAAGTCCAGTTTCTATAATAATAAGAATAATTCCTATTATTATGATGGCAACAAGGAACCGAATCATGATGTTGTCATCATCGGATGGGATGATGATTATCCGAAGACGAGATTCTCCCGTCAGGCCAAGGAAGACGGAGCTTTCATCTGTCAGAACAGCTGGGGCTCCGAATTCGGGGATAAGGGCGTATTCTATGTGTCTTACGATGATACCAATATTGCAAAGTCTGCGGTCTCCTATGTTAAGGTAGAATCGACGACCAATTACGACCACATCTATCAGTCCGATCTGGAAGGCCATGTAGGGAATCTGGGCTATAACACCCCGACCGCCCTGGCAGCCAATGTCTATACGGCAAGAGGAGATGAAGAACTCCGCGCAGTTGGACTCTATGCGGTTGGACCGGAGACAGAATACCGTATCTATACGGTAAGTGATTTTACAGATACCACCTCTCTTAGCAGGAGAAGGGAACAGGCTTCCGGTACCTTGCAGGACGCTGGTTTCTATACCATTCCCTTGCGCGATGCCTTGCCTCTGACTCAGGGAGAGAACTTCGCTGTCGTTATTATGCTAACGACGAAGAATGGAACCCTGCCGATTGCGGTGGAATATCCGAACTCCAAACTCTCAGAGCAGGCGGATATTACGGATGGCAAGGGCTACATCAGCCGAAATGGTCTGAACTGGAGCAGTGTGGAAGATACCTATGCTGCAAACCTCTGCCTTAAGGCATATACAACCAATAAGAATAATCAGAACACGAATACGGAGAATGAGTAATGAAGAAGGCTTATATCCTCCTATCTATCCTGATCGTGCTCTTAGTAGCAGCGCAAACAGTGATTTTCATCCTCTTTCCTAATCTGCATCAGTTTGCCCAAAACAGGGCGGGTGATGATTCAAACCGGATGTCAGTCATGAACATGGTACATGATCAGTCAGAACTGAATAAGATGAATACCTCCCTGGGACAGCTCCGTTTCGAAATTCCGACCGGAACCCCGGCTTCTGATATCAAGGTAGTGACATCCCCGATTGACCGGGAGATCTCTCTCTACCTGAATAATGTGGAAGCAAGTTACTTCGAAGATCATCCGGTGGTAGGTTCGACAGAGCATATCAGCGATATGTATTTTGATTACGGTTCAGGTGAGGCAAGTATTGATTTCGCTATGGATGGCGTCTACGAGCCGGTAACAAAGGTAGATGATCACTATATCTATCTCAGCTTCCTGAATCCCAGGGAAGTCTATGACTACATCGTTGTGATTGATGCTGCGTGCGGCGGAGATGACGATGGATACAGTGCAGGTGACGTGTACGAGAAAGATGTTACCCTGGACGTAGTACAGCGGATGAAGCGGATTATGGATCAGCAGGGAAGGCAGAATGTCGGAATCTATTACACCCGACTCTCGGATCGTAAGATATATCTCAAGGAGAGAGCGGAGCTTGCGGAAGAACTTGGAGCAGATCTCTTCCTGTCTGTACGGCTGAATTCGACAGCGACCGGAAGAGAGTCGGACATCAGTGGTGTCTCTGTCCTCTATCAGGTTGCTGATACCAGTGGCAGATCCTATAAATTCGCTTCCATCTGTCTGGATCATCTCTTAGATGGCCTGGGTGCATCCTCGAGAGGGGTTCTCCCCGGTGATGAAGATTATATCGTCCGTACCGCAGATATGCCGATTGCAGTCGCAGGCTTAGGTTATGTAACAAACGCGGCAGAACGTGAGAGAATGGGACAGGAGGAGTATAGAGAAGAGGCAGCTTCTGCTCTCTGTGCGTCCATACAAGAAGCCCTGGACTCTGATCTGACGAAGAAATAGGCTGGATGTATCAGATCGTAAGCAGAAACAGGCTGGATGTATCAGATCTTAAGCAGAAATAGGCTGGATGTATCAGATCTTAAGCAGAAATAGGCTGGATGTATCAGATCTTAAGCAGAAATAGGCTAGATGTCTCAGGTCGTAAGCAGAAATAGGCTGGATGTATCAGATCTTAAGCAGAAACAGGCTGGATGTCTCGGATCTTAAGCAGAAATAAGGAAGACTATTTGTAATAGAATTGCAATAAAAAGCGACGTAAAGCGATAAGAAAGTGGATAAGAATGAAGAAGATTATTTTTGCAACCGGAAACGAAGGGAAGATGAGAGAAATCCGTGAGATTCTGTCTGACCTGCCGTATGAGATTCTCTCCATGAAGGAAGCAGGCCTTGTGTCTGATCCGGAAGAGAATGGTGAGACTTTTGAAGAGAATGCCCTCATTAAGGCAAGAGCCCTTCATGAAGCACTGGGGGACCAGGTAGTGGATACAATTGTCATGGCAGATGATTCCGGACTTGAGATCGACGCACTTCCGGATGTACTGGGTGTAAAATCTGCCCGTTTTATGGGACATGACACCGACTATGTGATCAAGAACAAGAGAATCCTGGAGATGATGGAGGGTGTGGCAGAAGAGAAGCGTAGCGCTCGATTCGTCGCTGCCATTGCAGCTGTTTTCCCGGATGGAAGAGAAGTGACAAAGCGTGGCGTGATGGAAGGCAGAATCGGATATGAGATCTCCGGTAATGGCGGTTTCGGTTATGATCCGATCTTCTTCCTGCCGGAATTCAATAAGACTTCTGCAGATATTACAGCGGAAGAGAAGAATGCAATCAGCCACAGAGGCAAGGCGCTTCGCATGATGAAGGAGGAACTCTGATCTTATGAGGATATTGATTCTAGGCGACACGCATAAGGAACGTCGTAACTTCATGCAGGCAGTAGACCGTACCGAGCCGGATGAAGTGTGGCATATGGGCGATGTCGAGGGAGATGCAGACTTCTTAAGAAGATATGCCAAGGTCCCTATGAAGATCGTAAGAGGCAATATGGATCGTGATGACATGAGCCTGCCCGGAAACCTGATCTTCGTGTTTGGCAAGCACAAGGTGCTTATGGCACACGGCCACGAATATATGGTGAACTTTGATCTCAATATGATTCGACGGGAAGCAGAGAAGAATGGCTGTGACCTCATCCTGTTTGGACATCTGCACAAGCCTTTTGTGATACGGGAAGAGAAGCTGGTCATTGCCAATCCCGGAAGTATAGCCTTCCCCCGTCAGGATGGAAGAAAGCATACCTATCTGGTTCTTACCGATGATCCGGATGGAGGTATTCATCTCAAGGAATGCCAGCTGGAAGAGGAGTAAGAGTGCCTTTTCGAAAAAGATTCCGAGATTCGAAAAAAATTGATTGACACACCCTGGTGCTTTCTATATAATAACACTTGCGTTTCGAGAAAACCTGGTAACGCAAAGCGGGGTGTGGCTCAGTTTGGCTAGAGCACCTGGTTTGGGACCAGGGGGTCGCAGGTTCGAATCCTGTCACCCCGATCTTTTCGAAAGAAACACAATACTTTGTGCGGGTGTAGTTCAGTGGTAGAACACCAGCCTTCCAAGCTGGATATGTGGGTTCGATTCCCATCACCCGCTTTTTACTTCTAATTATGTAACATGTGTTCGTAGCTCAGCTGGATAGAGCACCGGCCTTCTAAGCCGGTTGTCCAGGGTTCGAATCCCTGCGAGCACATTATGGTGGGTGTAGCACAGTTGGTTAGCGCGTCAGATTGTGGCTCTGAAGGTCGTGGGTTCGAGTCCCATTACCCACCTTGTTGCTATAGCAACATTGGGCTATAGCCAAGCGGTAAGGCACAGGACTTTGACTCCTGGATTTCACGGGTTCGAATCCCGTTAGCCCAGTAGTCCCTGTGCTTTTCTAGTATCCGATACCAAGCTGGGTACTGCCAGGCTTGGGAATGAAAAGAATATGTGCCACTAGCTCAGTCGGTAGAGCACCTGACTTTTAATCAGGTTGTCGGGGGTTCGAATCCCCCGTGGCACACGAATGAGATCCCCTGGAGATAAGGCATTACGCCATGTTTTCAGGGGATTTTGAGTCTGCAGAGGAGGGACCCCAGAATGACTTTCCAGGACTTTATATCAGAGTTTATTTCGAATCGTATTCTATTGGCGGGTGCCTGTGGCTGGTTAACGGCACAGGTGTTAAAGACGATCATCTATGCGATTACCAATCACGGGATTGACTGGACGAGACTTGCCGGAGATGGAGGGATGCCCAGCGGACATTCGGCTACGGTCACTGCAATTGCGGTCTCCTGCGGAATAGAGCTGGGATTCGATTCAGCTCTGTTTGCTCTAAGTTTCTTCTTCGCCATCATCGTTATGCATGATGCTATGGGCGTTCGTCTGGAGACCGGAAAGCAGGCTATGATGCTGAATAATCTGGCGGAGGTGATCTATGACAAGGAACTGACACCGGAAGAAAAATTGAAGGAATTCGTTGGCCACACTCCTTTGCAGGTAGTGATGGGATCTATCCTTGGACTTGTGATCGCAATCCTCATGCATACGATCTAGTTTGGGGTAATCATAAGATCGTTATAAGAGAGATCAGACTGCATATACTTAGGTATATGCAGTTTTTCGCATTTTATCCGCTTTTTTGCAAAACGAGAGGGGCTTCCTTTTGCTATGATGTGATTAACGATTATCGTATAGTACGAGAAGGTGGGGCGGTTTATGAAATCTCCTGTTTCAAACAATAATACACTGCTGTACGGGGGCGACTATAATCCGGAACAATGGTTAGACCATCCGGAGATTCTCGAAGCAGACATTCGAATGATGAAGAAGGCGAAGATCAATACAGCGACCATGGGAATCTTCTCCTGGTCTACCCTGGAACCGGAAGAGGGAAGATATGACTTCTCCTTCTTAAGGGAGCGCATTGATACCCTCCATAAGAACGGAATTCAGGTGATCCTGTCTACGCCAACGGGTGCCCGCCCTAAGTGGATGGCAGACAGGTATGAAGAGGTTCTTCGTGTGAATGAAGAAGGCCAGAGGGCATACTTCGGCTTCCGTCATAACCACTGTATGACATCCCCGGTCTATCGTGAGAAGACAAGAGAGATTGACCGTCGCCTGGCGGAAGAATTCGGCCACCATCCTGGGGTGATCGGCTGGCATATCAATAATGAGATGGGCGGCGAATGCTATTGCCCTCTCTGTCAGCAGGCTTTTCGTGACTGGGTAAGAGATCGTTATCACAGCATTGAAGCGGTCAATAAGGCATGGAATACCACCTTCTGGAGCCATACGTATCAGAGCTTTGACCAGATCGAGGCTCCATCCGGTCGTGGAGAGACCTTTTTACATGGCCTGAACCTGGCCTGGAAGAGATTCGTTACCGAGCGCCATCTGGACTTCACCCGCATGGAGAAGGAAGCCATTCGCTCGGCCGGATCGACCTTGCCTGTGACGATCAATATGATGTACAACTACACCGGTCTGAATTACCAGGAGTTCTCAGAGGACCTGGATTATATCTCCTGGGATAATTATCCCACCTGGCATAAGACCCGTCTTTATGAGACGGCCCTGGACTGTGGAATGGAACACGATCGTATGCGTTCCATCAAGAGACAGCCCTTCCTTCTCATGGAATCCAGTCCGACTTCCACCAACTGGCAGCCGATCAGTAAGCTGCGTGCGC
>Ga0256404_1006474_pt1 | contig 19352 bp, 17 predicted proteins | sample RumenRJG_01DNA_FD_185990 | JGI IMG/M metagenome (GOLD analysis project Ga0256404, IMG submission 185990) | Bovine rumen microbial communities from Lethbridge, Alberta, Canada - RJG_01 | ecosystem: Host-associated > Mammals > Digestive system > Stomach > Rumen | place: Canada: Alberta | collected...
TGTCGCTTTTGCCATCTTGAAGCATCTCCGTTCTCTTTGATGCTTCTATTCTACAACTGTACCTGTCCATTTTTCAGGACACAATACTATTTCTTGTGGTCGGCTGATTAAAGCCGATACCCATATAGAATATTAAGGAGCCATAAAGTACTCTGTCAAATTCCACAAATCTGTTGACAATTGCCAGCAGCAACGGATATCCCCACACATAAATCAGTTGGTTATTCTTTACCTCCTTCGGAAGTTGGGACGGATGGTAGTAGTAATTGATCTCTGCCTGCTCCCAAAACCGTCCCTCTGAAATAGCAATCCCTTCATTCATATATGCCGAGGGATCATCATCCCAAACAGAATAGCCTGCCGTCAGTCTGCAAGCTGCAATCATGACCACAAAAAGGAACAAGCACAATGCTACAAGTAAATCTTTTTTTGTGTATGAGTAATGGTCCATGGATTTCAGCACCTCAAGCCCGGATTGAACGAAGGTCAAATTCTCATTCAATCTTTCTTCTTTCTGCAAACATCCCCTGTATATACTTCATCGTACTGCCCTTATTTCATCCAATCCATAGTATTTTGCCATATATACATTTGGCCATGATTCTGGATTATCCCTATCAATATAATTCAGTCCCTCAAGGGCAACGAAACTAGATAAGCCTTCTCTTGGAATATCATGAATGAAGGCAACTGATTCTCCGGATTCTCTCGCAGCTATTATTTGTTTTTCATTTGAGCTTGTCAGCATGGATACTTTATAAATGTCCGCAACCCCTTTGGGCACACATGAAATAATAAAGAGACTTGCGATAACCGCAATTGCAACTCGACCAGCCTTGCACCAGGCACGATCTTCTTCTCCCTCAAAGATACATGTCAAGAGCCACATGCAGTCCAAACACAATAATACTGGGATGAAGAAGAACGCCCTCAGCGGAACTCTGCCGGCCAAAGAAAGGCTGAAGAAGCAAACAATTGCACAGAGTAAAATGATAAGTGAAACTGAAAGATGGTCACGATTAATCTGCTTTTTTAATGCATATGTAAGCAATAATATCACAAGGATAAGCAGCCCAAGAATTCTTCGAGATGATTTCACAAGTACTGGGATCATTTTTATCGCATTACGAACTGCAAATAAGAAAGAACCGCCCTGAATCTTATTTACCATCGTTGCCGGTGCTGAAACAAGGAAGATGAATCCAAGTACAGTAAGAAAAAAAGATAGAACCGCAGAAATATCTATTTTCTTTTTTGTTTTTCGAAGATATAGAATCACTAGAAATGAGAAAGCGCTCAGCGTGCAGCCCAAACTCTCATTATACGCTCCCACGATGAAACTGAGTATAAGAAACTCCAGCTTCCTCCCTCTGCAGCTAAAAAACCACTCGTTGTAATACAACATCAAATATGAACCTATATACAATAAGCCCAGAACGCTTCCCCAAAGATAATTGATTGCCCCATCCAGCCAAAGGTTCACTTCTCCGAAATTCATTTGGAAAAAACAGATACAGGAAAAGGCAAATCCCAAAAATAGCGGAGCATTTTTCTTTCGCATTTGGCCGAAAACCCATGTCGGCAATAAAGCAATCATCCCCATTTCTAAAGTAAACATCAAAGCATCTATAACATTGAATAATGTCTTCGGCAGCATCAGGAACAATTGAACCAATCCATGAGAAAAGACACGGCCGTTCATGCAAGATCTGTGAGCCGACATTGATGGAATAATTTGCGTCACACTATTAATTCGTTCGCAGCCTTCTGGCGGCGGATAGATACCTGCCGTGTTCGGCTCATCCCATCCAGTGCTGAAATCAAACATGTATGCATAATCATCTGCAATGAGGCTAGTATGGCTTGTACAATATAGAATAAAAAAGAAGAACAACAGCATTATAAACAATGCAAAAAGGCTATATCCGTCAATATGGTGCTCTGAGTTTCTATGTTTTCCCATATATTTTCCAATCATCATCGAAAAGGGGGTTTCCCACTGACCTATATCATCGCACAAAAAAGCTCACCAAAATTGAGTCAGTGTCCTATGACCCATTCCAGATATTTCTTCAGAAGATACAATACAATTTCTATCTTTAAAAGATGTCACTCGGAACAAAAAGGGCCGAATTGCCTGCTTTGAGCATTTGATAATGCTCTATGGGAAATGAATCTGGCAAATCATCCTGCCTGCTAATATAGAAAACGCGCTCTTCTGAATGGTGAGTTATCATTTCATATTTTTTCAGGTAATCCATATAATTATCCTGATATGAAAAGCTCCATGCACTAAACGTTCCAAATCTCATATCGGCATCAAGATATGTCACAGGAGAAGCCGTAATACAGACAAACCTGTTTTCTTCCTTTTCTGTAACACAATTCAGAAGTGTTTTCAGTTCTTCATATTGAAGCTCATATTCTTCCTTACGCTCTAAGGTTGTCTTCAAACCTTTAGCTGCGCCGACCTGTATTGTTTCAGTTAGAGCTGCCGGTTCTTCATCCCAATACTGTCTAAAAACCCTTGTAAGCAATTCACTTGAAAGTTGTGTTACCATAATTCCAACACAAATGAGGGATATAAGAAATCGAAGTCTTTTTTTCCCAGGATACTGCCTTCTTAATTCCTGGCACAGTTTTACTATATATACGATGCTCCCCACTCCACAAACAGACAAAGTCATACCAATAGAGTATATGCCCGTATTTGATGCAAGGTAATTCATAAATGTGTAAATCAATCCCGTAACAGTAAAACTTAAGAAAAGCTCCCATGGCTTTTCTTCAAGCAGAGCAAATGCTACTAGTCCCAATAATGCGATATCAATCATCTGCTGATTAAACTTCACGTATACATTATCACATAGATAACTGTACACTGCATATAAATAACCGCATACACAAATACAGAAAAGCGTTAGTCTGATTTTACGAAATCCTTTCCTGTAGAAACTGCAGCCAATCGACACCCCGATGAGGGCAGAGTACATCCAGTTTTTATTCACAATCGCAGACAGGCATTCAATGAATCTCTTTATAATCCGTGTGTTCGGATGCGCCGGATCTGATAATACCATTTGTATACATTCAATATAAGTCTTCCAATCCTCGCCTTTTCTGACCACTAAACCAAGAAGAATAACAAGAAAAAAGAAAAAACTGCAAAATCCACTCCACCTAACCATTTGAATGCAGTTCTTTTCCTCGCTGGGAACTGTATTCTTCTGTTTGAAGAAAGCCATTATTAGAACCAGGAAGTAAACACCTGCCATATATGGGCTGCACAAGATCAATATCACTGTACATAAAGAGAACAATGCCGAAAAAGCAAAGATGATCTTCGATGGTCTGGTTGCGGCTTCCAGTATTAGACATGATAACAGCAGGCAGCTCATCAATCCGATTGATGTATATGAAAGCGTCATATAATCCAGCGGCGAGAACAAAACCAGATAAGAAAACACTCCTAGTGCGATGAAAGTACACCTAAACTGTTTTTTTATTACACAAAACACGGCAAAGCATGTAGTCCACCAAAGCACGCAATATGTGTACCTGAAAGCTAAAAGGATTCCTGTATTGTCTGGGCAGAATAATCTGAATACATAGTAGAAGGGTAAAACTACAGGGCCAAAAGTTTGTGCAGGATGCCATTCATCCAGGATCATACAGTCTCCCATATAAAGGCGTTGTGCCAATGTGACAATAAAAGGTTCATCGTTGAAGCACCAGCCATAGGGTGCCCGTATAATCAAAAAAGCCAAAGACGCTGAAAGCACAGCACCTATGATAAAGCTAAACCTTCTATCCCTTGTATTCATATCAGAGTGTGGGCTTTTCGTCGATTTCGAGTTCACCCCACATTCTCCTTTCTGTCTTCTCTATCAAGTTGCTCTGACAATAACGCCCGAGCGACTTGTATCATACATTCTCTTTAGACCGAATGCGCAGACCAATGGATGCGGCTGTTTCAGTTGCTGTAGTTTAATTCATCACGATGTGGCATTATCTATATATATTCACGTCAAAATCATGTCTTTGAGTAATCCTGTCATACTCCATGTAGTGATATACCGCGATATTGTCTTTTTCAGGACCTTCTTGATATTTATATTTTTCCCCATCGTTTGTAATATAATAACCCATTGAAGTCAAAATCGGCGCTGATTTTTTCAAATCAAGTAAATACTGATAGAACTCCGATAATGGTATTTTTGCCTTTTCACAAATCATAGGCGCTATATAATTGACGCTAACTGTTTCTACACTTTCTTCAGTACCATAATTAGACCATATGACCAAAGGAGTAGAACGAATCAATATCTCATCTACCTCCCCTGAAATATCCTGGACCATGTCCGGCATAAAATCTGGGCAATGATCCCCCAGCATACTAATGATTACCTGATGTTCTGAATCAAAGAAGTAGTCCTTTAAATCGCGAAACGCAGTGTCGCTAAGGCTGATAGATGTAAGATATTCGTTTAATTGTTCGTTATATCCGCCATATTCTCCCCTGACGTGTATTATATCGTTATTTGAGTCGCTGGTATCAAATCCCCCATGATTCTGATAAGTTAACATATAAAGAAATATTGGTTGATTTGACTCTTTGGTCTTTGTATACACCTGTAACATATTTCGATACACACTTTCATCAGTAGGCCATACTCTATCTTTATATTTTTCCAGTTCTAAGAAGTCGTTGCCAAAGTATACTTCGTCAAATCCAAGACATTCAAAGGCATATTTCCTATTATAGCTGGTAGGCTCGCCCGGATGCATTGCAATCGTATAGTACCCAAATTGTTTTAAAAATGACACAATACTGTCCGCATTACTCATTTTGAGGACATTGAAAGGGGTTACATCAGGTAGCAGCTCCATCGAATTGCTCGTAAGGAGTTCATATTCGGTTTTATTCGTTCCACCTCCTGCTTGAGGTACAACCGCATGCATTCTTTCTCCCCATTTGTCGAAACCATAAAAGTATTTGTTATAGGGTGCATCTGTTTCCATATTTATAATCACGCTGGGATCGTAAAGGGTTTCATTCAAAATCATGATGATATCCGGGTACATAATATCTTCTGTATTATGTTTATGCAGATTGCTTATGGTTCCATAGTCAAAGTCATCATAACCTTCTGGTTTCACAACGGGGTCTGAAAAACGGATTGCTCTTGAAATTGTTGTGAATGCATAGCCGTACTGTTGATATCCTCCTCGCCAGTCCCATGTAACAGGATCTTCGGGAACCAAGTAATATCCCCATACAGATAATACTGCTAACTCGACAACCGAACTAATCAGCAAGGTTTTTCTAATCTTGCGTTGCTTTAATTGCACGCCAAAATAGTGTTTGCACAATATTACTATCAACACATTTATGAACAATACAACCAGTATATACCAAACGTGTTTGTATACAACAATTCGATAGGATTTTATGACATTAAGGGCTGTTTTGACATTTTTTGCTTCCTGAAGTGTCAAAGGTGTCCCATGCCACTGAATCACGTAATAATTGATAATTGATATGATGGCTGCTAAAACAGAAATAATCAGCTCTCCAAGCCATATTCTTCCCGTGATTAGCACTAATACAGACAGCAATGCACCATAAATAAGAAGATTATAAGCTGCATATTTAATGTCCATAAAATACAGTGTGAAAATATAAGTGATCCGCCCATAATGGCACCCTAATTCCAGCATGATATGAGTTGCAAGCAGTGTACCAATAACACTCAACATGTAAAGCAGAATGCAATAGTCTATCTTTTTTCTAAATGATTGTTTCAATACTTCTCCCCCACATTATTCGAATGATACAGTAAGGCTGCATAGAGTTTGACGAACAATGCCTACTTTAGAAGACCAATAAGGCGATATAAATAAGCTTCACTTATGGCTTCAAATCATCATAAGTGAATATGACTCATTCTCAAAAGTTTTCTTTGTACTCTTTTCCTGAGTTTCCATACTTTATATTCTTGGCTATTACAAAAAAGAGAGTAGTCCCTCAATCTCTGTTCATGATACTTTTGCACATAATACCCTAATCTTCTTAAGGCGTCCTTCTTGTCCTGGTCGAAAATACTAAACAGAAAAGCTCTAAGTCCTTCGTAAATATTTTCATAGTAATTATCCGTAATCAATTTAGGTTGCATGAGCATAGAAATATACTTATCATCGCTTTGGTCAACTTCAATTACTTTTTCTATTCCCTCTTCAATTGAGTTATAGTCCCCCAAATAAATAAAAGCATCAGGGTTAAACTCTTTTTTTACAAAGCTACTGCCATAATAGATTGGAATTGAGTTGGCATATAATGCATCTGAAATCTTTTCTGTAACAAAACCTGGATGTATAATGCTTTCACAGGCAATTGTAAATTTTGATAATCTCAAAAAAACCTCTTTCTGTGCTCGCGGTACGACGAAACCATCCTCCATATTATTCAAGTAGCTCCCTGATGACTCCACCCTTTTGTATTGGTTAAGAAGACTCAATATTGCTTCACGTTCTCCCTTTGCAGAAGGATGGCTGTAAATAAAATTACAAAAATACTTTTTTTCCTGAAGTACTTCTTGAGCTTCTTTTCGGGTGAGTCCGTTTTCAAGTTTTTGAAGGCCATATCCCATTTCATCATAGAAGCAATATGGAAATCGATAATAACGGTCGTTTCCTCTTTCATCTTTCATCTCAATAGGATCAAAGCCAATAGCATAATCGAATACATTAAAATCTGGTGAAAAAGGCTCTCCTGTATACAGTATTCGTACACAATCATAATCCGTAAACCCATAATCTCCGGACACAGACGCAAAAATATAATCTGGCTGTTCTGAAATAACCACATGGTATTTTTCTCGCAGAATATTACAAAAGAGATTGTCTTCTTTATCAAAACCTGGCCAGAAATCTATAAAATTGATCCGTTTTATTTCCATGTTAACCTTTGACGCCTCTCTTTTTTAATGTACATCGCCAGCAGATCATTAGCAACTATTATTGCAACTACTGTTTTTATTTCAAGCAAGATATGCTATGGCTTTTCTTCTGTTTTCAACAGTCTGAGCCATTTCGTCTTTTTTATCTTTCCGCTCAAAATGTACATCCCTGGAAGAAGAAGTTTTATTATTCTATAAAAAGACCAATTTCCAAAACTATCAAAACAAATGACTCTTGCCATTCTATCTATCTCACGGACACGTTTTTTTTCTTCCTGTGTCTTGGGTTTGAACAACAACTTGGACCGGAAGTAAATGGGGGTAAATGTATTTCCCTCCGGCACTAATAATTCTTTATAATTTCCGCCCTTATGTTTAAAATAAAAATATCTCTCATAAGACGCTTCTATTCCATCAAGACGTTTGACCGAATAATCTTCTTGCATGATGCTGTTGTCACGCTGATAATAAACATATAGTTCTTCTCTGACAATACTGATTTTATTACACTGATCTATTATTTTATATGTCGTAAACTCGTCCTCATGGTACTTTCCTACTGGGAAGCGAATTCCATGGAACAGATGTTTTTTGTACAATTTATTCCAGGCAATCGTAAAGAGAACACCTTGATTTTCATAGCTCACTTTAAGAGCTTCAAATCCGGTAAGTACATTGTCCGGTAAAAAAACTTCCGAAAGAATAGCTCCGTTTTGGCTAACCTGTTTATATCCACAGAAAGCCATGTCTGACCGGTCTGTTTCAATTCTATGATACAGCTTCTCTACCATGTCGGGCATGATGGTATCGTCGCTGTCTATAAAGGCAATGAGTTCACCACTTGCCGTGTCGAGTCCGGTATTTCTGGCATCTGATAAGCCGCCATTCCTTTTATGAATCACTTTTATTCTCTGATCTAAAGATGAATAGGAATCGCATATCGCACCGCAGTTATCCGGTGAACCATCATCAACCAATATTATTTCCAAATGCTCATATGTCTGGTGAAGAATACTGTTAATGCACTTTTCCAGATACTGCTCCACATTATAAACGGGTACAACCACACTGATTAGTGGCCCAGTGTTCATGTTCATATTGTGCTCCCGGAATAAACTGCTGAACAAATCACTCAGAATTTGTCTTACCTAGTTTTTTCGACTGTATATTTTTTTAAGATTATCCGCATAGCAATCTGTATTATGTATGCTTTTTACCCTTTCTTGGGCCAATATTGCCTTTGCTCTCAACATTTTGGGGTCGTCCATTATCGCTGAGATTGTATGAACAAGCCTTTCTCTGATAAGATCACTGAGTTTATTCACTTCATCTCTCGTATAGTGCGCAAAGTCATCTCCATGAGGTAATGGAACATCTCTTGTATTGATCAGCCACCCGCAATGGTCATTGTTTATTTCCGGTAATGCCTGTCTGTCTGTTGTGATCACCGGGCAGCCACAAGCCTGCATTTCAAGCACAGAAAAGCCAAACGTATCCCCCATTGTCGGCAGGAGTCCGATGTGTGCTTGCATTGCGAGCCTGATCACTTCTTCATTGGGAAGTTTTTCATGATATTCCAGCCAATCAGCATTTGCGATAATCGCTCGGATTTCTTTTAGCTCTTCCTCATCCAAGTAAAAGTTATTATAACTGTCACCCAGTTTACCGACAAAAGTAAGAGTAAATGAATCATATTGTTGGCTCAACTGATGAAAAGCTTTGAGTACTTCTGCCCCACCTTTCCGTTTAACTTGGCCGCCAACATAGAGGAATCTCAATTTTCCCATTTTCCTGAATTTTTCGTTCAATTCTTCCGAAGAAATCAAAATATCTTGGGGCGGATAGAGGATAGACATCTTGCTTTTAATCTGAGCAATTTCTTCTTGGCTCGCAAATTGAGAAAGCAGCCAGAGTTCGTAGTTATACGCCCATTGAGACATTGGAAATAATGCAATACACTTATCAGACAAAATCAGCGGCAGCTGCTTTTTCATGAGCCTGTAGTCGATTCTATTTTCCTCACTGAAGTACTCGGGAAATGTTTTCTCAAATGTCGCCACCCAACGATTACGGTCATGGAGACACACCCGGTTAAATGTATGAATCACATCTATATTCGGGTAATAAGGGGCGTCCAGAGTGAAGTGAACTCCCTGGGCAAAGAATTCAGTCTGTCTGACAGCAGGAAATGTCTTCCCGATGAAGCGAAGTGCTCTTCCGATGTTCTCTCTTTTATTCACGATCTGAGTATACTGCAGGTCCGGCACTTTGTTCAGAATCATTCTTTTATCCGGATAGGAATCGCTATAGACGCCAACACGAAGGTTCATCTCTCAAATCCTCTAATTGTCAGTCGGAACCCGGTACAGAGCCACGGTCAATCACAAAACAATACAATAAAATCAGAGCCAGTTTCACAAGATAACTGATGAGAAGCGCGACACAGCAACCTATCAAACCGTAAGGCTGATATAAGGTCATGGCAAGAATAATATAAGTGACAAGTCCGCCTCCGCTGATGATAATCTGGCGGTTTGTTTTTATGGTTTTCAACGCCAAGGGGTGGATGATATTCACAAAAGAAGAGACACAGAGGCTGAGTGTCGAAATTGGAATCAGCTTCATCGCCTCTTCCACAAACTGAGGATAGAGGATAGTCAAAACATATCGACTGACCAGCAGGCAGAAAACATACATCACGATACAGAATCCGCCCCCGACATAGATGGTCAGCCCCCAGACAGAGCGGGAAACCTTTTTTTCCTTGGAGAGATAGGAAAGGATCACATTAGTAATCGGCTCCAGGACCTGAAGGACCAGTTTTCCAAAAATATTTGCGGCAAAATAGACCGAAACGGCTTCTCCCCCAAGAAGCGGATGGAGAAGGATTTTATCAAAGTACGTCAGGCTCTTATTAAAAGCGCTGGCAAGCGTAATATTCCCATATGATCGTGTTGTGTCCGTAAAAGCATCTGTCTTCTGCAATGGTTCCCGGACCAGCTCAGTGTTGAGAACACAATACACGGTTTGCAAAAGATACGCAGAAATAAAGATATAGTGCCAATCAAAAGTCTTGCTGAAGATCAAAAAGCCAAGGAGATAACCAAGCGCTCCGATCAGCTTGTTGATAAAAATCTTCCGATAATTCAGCTTCAGACGAAGGCCGACCTCATAATACAGTTCTGCGTAGTTCAGTACTGAAATAATGGTGATCAGGATCAGCTCATAAACGTCCACTTCGCCGAGGTAAAAGTAGATCACGATCGGAGTCACAATGGCAACCGCACCAAGTGAATAGAGGTTCAACAGGCTGAAATCTCCGACTCGCTCCTGTTCATCATAATCAAATTGATGGATCAGCCGCGTCGTGCTGAGCGCTCCGCCCAATGTACCGCTGATGAGAAAAATCACAGAAACCAGAGATTGCATCCGGCCATATGCATCTGCGTCAATCCTGCGTGCAACGATCGGATAGACAATCAGCTGAAGCGCAACCAGCGGCAGACCTGTCCCAATCAGATTGATCAGCATGTCTGTCGCAACTCTTTTTTTCTTTTCACTCACCTGAATATTACGCAACTTCTATGTCCCTTTCTCATGTCATCCGGGAAGAACGTTTACCGGGAATAAATGAACCTAACTTTTGAGATACATAAAGTACCCGTTTAATGTTATGTATCGCCGGCATTAGCACTCCCCTTTGAAGCAGATAGACTGTTTTACCCCAATGCAGGGCTTCTGCCCGCTCAGTCACGGTAAGGCCCATTGCATCACAGGTCTTTTCAAACTCGACATAATCACGATAACTGTCCAGCCTGTTCTTTACCTTTAAGCTCTGTCGAACATAATAGGAGTATCCCTGAAAATTGGCAATATGACCGCTCAGATCATTTGCCCCTGTTTTTGTCAGCCCATCCTCCAGGTATTCACAGTAATAGACCGGTTCCTGATACCACCGCAGCTTATACCCGTCTGCTGCGATTGCATTCCAGCAAACAGCTTCTGTTACAAAATACTCTCCATCAAACTCCGGAAAAGGATGCTTCCTTAACACTTCAGTAGCAAATACTTCTGCCTTATCTCCTTCTATATGCAGCTTTTTTCTCTCCAAACTGCTGGCATCTATATATTCTTCATCACAGTTGAAGCTGTTTCCAACAGGCTTCCCATCAGCCAAAGCCTTCTGCCCGGCAACGCCGCAAAGCGACGGAACATCCTGGATTTCCTTTATCCAGCTTATCAGCAGCTCAATCGCATTCTCCGGCAGCCAGTCGTCACTGTCAACAGGAAAGAAATACTCTCCTTTTGCCACCTTTACCGCCAGATTCATCGCACGGTGTTTTCCCCCGTGTATCTGCTTATAATAACGGATCGGAAATCGCGTTTCCTCTTTTATAAATGCATGAACAACTGATTCCGTATCATCAGCCGAATCATCGTCGACAATCAGCCATTCAAAAGCCAAGTTCGTCTGTAAATTCAGAGTATGAAACAAGCGCGGTAATAGATGAGCACGATTGTAAGCCGGTGTAAATATCGTGATAAGGACTGGATTCATCTTTTTGTCAGTCTTTTTATCAGAGCATGCTGGAGATACTCAACATCATTAATCGCTTTGTCAACTCTGTAACCGATTCTGTCTCCCAGCATTTTGTTTATTCTGATTGTACGCTCATACTTCTTTCTCATATTATCATCCAGCCATGTCGCGTCAAAATGGTGAATTGACACGGTCCGTTCCGTCAAATGTAGTTTTGTTTCTCCAAACGATCTGGGGCAAAGGACATCTGAAGCATATATCATTACATTCCCAAGTTGTTGATCTACATCTTCATTTTTTAAACCATGTCTCTTCAGACACGTTGTCGTGAAAATTGGTGATGGAGTCTGGTCCAAACTTCCATCCTGTTTTTTGAAAGCTAATCCAGCATACATATTCATCATATCTTTTAGAATCGGCTGTTCCTGTTCCGCTCCAAATCCGAGTCCGCATGCTACCGTATTCTTAGTAGTATCTTTTGCTCTGTCAAATCCGAAGAAAGCTTTATTATCCAACAGATGATCCGGATTTTTGATCAGCTCCACATCTGTATCGAAATACAGTCCCCCATGCTGATATATAATATCGAGCCGCGCATAATCCGGGGCAAATCCCCACTTTTTTGCTTCATAGGCCTGCCTCATATATTCATTCTTTGTGAAATCATAGTTGGATTCATTCCATTCTATAATCTCGTAATCCGGACAGTATTTTTTCCAACTATCAATACAGTATAAAACGGATTCCGGTTTTGGATTGCCTCCAATCCAGAAATAATGAATCTTCTTCGGAATCATATCATCTCTCCTCAGAATGTAACTATATCCGGTCCTGAAATATAACTATTGTACAATGGCTCCCAGTCCGAAAACTTCGCTGATTTTTCTCCGGAAATAATCTCAAAACACAAAGCATCATTGACAAAATCATGTAACTCCGAGCTATCCCAAGAGTTTTTTATCACGAGAGCAATCGTAACAAAGTATTTTCCAGGAATAAGGGACGATACATCAACGTCAAATGGGATCAAATTATCCCCTGCTTTCAATCTGACATGCCTGCCCGTATCCATCCGGAGTATAGGAGTTCCTCCAACATTACGAACAATCCAAAAGAATCCAATGTCATCTCTATTGTCTGGACTGCTGATGCAAAGAGTTCCTTTCAAATGAGTACCATATTGGATCTGTGCCGTATCATACTCCGTAGATAATGTCTTTAAAACATACCTGTGCTGTAAATACCTTGCTTCTCGGGTCATGGATTCCAGGTCTACGGTACCTGATGAAAGCTCTTTCAATCCATTATAAATCCCAATTCCCTGTTCCACATCTCCGTCAAACACTTTTTTTCCATGATCCAGCACAATTACCCGGTTACAAAGGGTACGAATGGTGTTCATATTATGACTGACATACAGAACGGTTCTGCCTCCATGAGCTTCGTCCCCCATACGCCCAAGGCTTTTTTCCTGAAATTTAGCATCCCCGACGGCCAGGACCTCATCCATGATCATGATTTCACTTTCGAGATGTGCAGCTACGCTGAAGGCCAGCTTGATATACATTCCGCTGGAATAACGCTTTACCGGGGTATCAATAAATTGTCTGCACTCAGAAAAGTCGATAATATCCTCAATCTTGCTGTCGATTTCGGCCTTCGTCATTCCAAGGATTGCGCCGTTCATATAGATGTTCTCCCGACCCGACAGCTCTGGGTGAAACCCGGTCCCTACCTCCAGCATGCTGGCTACCCGTCCGTTCAGCTCAATGCTGCCGGTTGTCGGCCCCGTAACCTGACTGATCAGCTTGAGAATGGTGCTTTTTCCAGCTCCGTTATGCCCGATGATGCCGACAGCTTCGCCTTTTCTAACTTCAAAGGAAACATCGTCAAGCGCATAAAAAAGTTCTCCGACTTTTCCCTTGTTCTGTTCCCCCAGCTTTCGCGTCGGATCCTCTTTTCCCTTTAGCTTTGCCAGCTTCCGCTGCATTTCTTCGCGGAGCGTTGTCCCGCCGATCATCCCCAGCCTGTATTGCTTTGAGACGTGGTCGACCTTTACCATTACATCGTTTTCCACTTATTTACCTCACACCGTATCTGTAAAGTTCTTCTCCGCTTTGTTATACAGCAGCATTCCGACCAGCAGGATTGCAACGGTCATCAACAAGCTGATCAGATAATATTTCAAATCAAAGCGCCCACAGTCCGGCCCCAGGCAGGCATAGCGCATGGCGTTGATCACCGGTGTCATCGGATTGTAGTTCACAATTCGATACAGGAACGGAGTTCCCTCGAACAGCTTGATCGAATACGCCACCGGAGTCGCATACATCCACAACTGAACACCAAAGTCGATCAGCATCTGCAGATCCCGATACTTGGTGGTCAGGGCGCAGATGATGATTCCGCAGCCCATCCCCAGCATCATCATCTGAAGGACAAGAAGAGGTACAAGAACAATGAATTTTGTGATCTGGATATGGAATCTCGGCACGAAGAGATAAATCAGGACAAATACCGCGAACATCGCGGCCTGAATCAAAAAGGCCACCAACTGGCTGATACAGGTCGAAATGGGCATTGCCATTCTCGGGAAATATACTTTTTCCATGATGGAGCGGTTATCGACAAAGGTTCTGCCGGTTTTGGAAAGGCATCCGGCAAAAAACTGCCAGGCAATATTCCCGCACATGTAGAACAGGAAAGTCGGAACGGAGCCGGAATCTGCCAGCCCTGCGACTGCCCCAAAAATGAAAGTAAATACCACCGTCGTCAGCAGCGGCTGGATCACCGCCCAGGCAGGTCCCAGGATCGTTTGCTTATACTTCGCTACGAAGTCTCTTTTCACCAGCAGCATCACAAGATCCCGGTACCGCCAGACTTCTTTCAGTCTCAGGTCATACCATTTGTGTTCCGGAGTTATCTTTTTATAGTAGATTGATTGTTCCATATTTGTTCTGTACTTACTTTCCTCTTAGTTTCATAGATGCCGTATATAACGCCGGGCTGAGCAAAAACAGCTTTGCCTTTGCACGCTGTTTCTCCGTGAACGGCAACTCCGGGTAGCTTCGGATCGTCCGTTTCAGTTCTTCCTGCAGCTGTTCCCGCCGCTCTCTTGCTTCCTGGCAGTCTCGGGATTGATAGTATACCTTCAGGCCGCTGCCGATATACGCGATCGCCGCTGCAAACTCACACTGCGGAAAATGTTCCCGATAGAAGTCCAGCCGCATCCGGTCCGCCGTCACTCTGTCAAATTCTCTGACAGAGAAACCTTTCCGGCTGATGCTTCCCGCCCGCTCAAAATAGCAGTAAAACGGTTCGGCGGTATAGGCGACTCGTTCCGCTCTGGCAAAACACTGCGGCGTAAAGGGGTTATCCTCGTAGAAAATGTGTTCGTTGATATGCAGGCCCTTTATGGTTTCGCGCCGGAACAGCTTGTTGCACATAGAGTTGGACAGCCGCTCATTTTTCGGAAGTTCAATAAGTGCTTCCTCTCTGGTATAGACCGCGCGTTCCTCAAGATTATCCTGATAATAGCTTACCTCTCCTGTCTCGGACACCCTTTTGATCCCGCAGGCAATAATCTGTGCATTTTCACGATGCATGATTTCCGTCATGGCATCATACATTCCGGGTTCGATCCAGTCATCCGAATCAACAAAGCTCAGGATCTCCCCTTTTGCCGCATCAATTCCCGCATTTCTTGCCGAGCCCAGGCCCCCGTTTTTCTTATGAATCACCCGGACACAGCTGTCCCGCCTGGCCAGTTCCTCGCACAGCTCGCCGGACCCGTCCGTTGAACCGTCGTCGACCAGGATGATTTCCAGATTCCGCCAGCTCTGGCCTGCAACGCTGTCAAAGCACTTCTCCAGGTACGTTCTGACATTATAGACCGGCACAATGACGGAGATCAGCTCTTTGTTATCCATGATATTCTATGACGACACAGCCTGCCGTCGGGATGCAGAATTTTCTGCAAGCTGCCGTATTCTTTTCGATTTCGCGGTAGCGGCTCTTTCCGATCTGTTCCACAAACAGCACCGATTCCAGATCTGCTATCTGTCCGACCAGACCTTTGTCCCCTGCGGAGAGCACCCTTCCGGTAATTCCCCGCTCAGCCAGAAGTTCCTTCAGGCTTTCACAGACCTGTTTCGCTTCATTGGAATCCACCGCGCAAACGGCAATGCTCGAAAGCTGCTTTTCCTTCAGCAGTCTGACGAGCCCCTTCACAATCGACTCGATCTCCGTGTCGTTCGCTGACTTCAGTTCCGCCAGCACCGGGACCCCGTACGGTGTCTCCATATCCCCCGCGGTACGCAGTTTGCCGGACAGCATATAGTTCAGCGCAACCCAGCATATTCCGAGCAGCGCCCCCAGAGCACAGCCGATCACCAGCCATTTTGGCTGCACAAGTCCCGGAGACGAAATCTCTTTCTTCGTAACGCTCATGTCGACGCCGGAGAGATTCTTCACCAGGACATTGTAGTATGACTTCTCTGCGGAAGTCATGGCCGATGTTGCGGACTGAACCCCTTCGTTTGCGTAATACAGGGTCTGTACGATTTCCAGATCTCCGTCGTCAGGCTCTCCCACGGCCAGTTCCGCATTGATCTTATCCGATGCCCACATCCGATACATATAGAGCTTGGCCGCCGCCTCTACAAAGGATGCCTCTTCTTCCGTCAATGCACTGCGAAGCTCCGCCAGCTCGACCGTCATGTGCTCGGGCAATTCATCCACCGTCGTACCCAAGGACTGTGCATACGCTTCCAGCGCCTTCTGCTCTCTTTCCGCGGACTGAGAAGCCCTGCGGTATCCGTAAAAATCAGCCGCAGCAGCAAACATCAGCACAAATACCAGCAATATCGCCCACTTTTTTCTGAGCTGACGAAACATATCATAGAAATTGATTTCCAATCCTTTTTGCATCACGAAACTTCCTTTCTCTATGACTTCATCCAGACGCGCGAACCGACCGATCTTAGCAGTCCCACATCCGGATAGCGCAGCCTGTGTGCTCTGCCGTCGGTACAGTAATACTTTGCTCTCCGGCAGAACGCCCACATTCCGATCGGCGAAGCGATTCCTTTCAGCTTTTCCGCCACTTCCATCTGAGACCGAAGCATGGCCTCATTGTTGCCGCTGGTATTCTCTCCCGTATAGACATGCTCATAGACAAACTCTTCGTTGATGGCCGCCCTGGCCCCGCTGCAGAGCATCAGGATCCAGAGGAACGCATCGTCCGAGCCGTTGTTTTTCATGATCTGCTCTGACCAATAGGCCGGGATCGACGACTTGCGAATCAGCACCTGTCCCGGTGAGCGAATCAGATTGTTGTAGTAATACTGGCACTTTAAATTGCCGGCAGCTGCCTGTGCGGAAGTGCTTGAATAAAACGGGTGTTTTCCGCCGTTCTGCTCTCCGTCGTAACCGTTTCCGATCACGAAGTCCGCCTCCCCGATCGCCTTGTACTGGCTCAGCAGACAGCGGTCTGCAATTCTGTCATCCTGATCCAGGAACTGGATAAACTCCCCTTCCGCGGCTCTCAGACCGTTGACCCGGGTCGCATGGATCCCGCTGTTTTCCGGATTAGTCATTACGCTCAAACGGAAAGATCTCTCTTTATTCTCCTGCAGGTTTTGATGCTCCTCCGGGTTTTCCCACGGGGAGTCGTTTACCAGCAGGACTTCTATTTCCTTCCCTGTTTCATTCCGGAATATCTCGGCATTCCGTTCCATCATGGAGAGTAGCTCCGGAAGATATCGCTGCCCCTGATAATAAGGGATAATCACCGAAATGGCAGTACTCATATCCGTTCCGCTCCCTCATTCTGCTGCGTCAGCATGCGGGGAAGCGCAGCCCGGCAGTTCCGCTTCAGTTTTTCCGTCTCCAGGAAGCCCAGCATCAGATAAAAGTACGTCTCCTTGGCGTAATAGGTCACGCTGGCATAATCCTCGACCAGGGCCATGATCAGCAGCGCTGTACAAACAGCTGTTTCCAGCGTAGCATACCTGCGATACCGGACAAAACTCACGAAGATATAAGCATAGATCGAATAGTAAATTGTGAACCCGACCAGGCCGCCACCTGCCAGTACTTCCGCAAAGTTATTGTGCAGATAAAAATACTTGTTCAGATATTTCCACGCGACCAGATGTCCGCTTCCCATTCCGACGCCCAGAATCGGAGTTCTCTTAAACTGCTCCAGTCCCACGTCGATCAGTGCCAGGCGGGTTGTCGCAGAGCGGTCCGTTTTTCCCACTCCGGTCATGGCGGAAACCATGGACAGCATCCGCTTATAAATTCCGGAAAAGGCCGGCAACCTGGCAATCAGAATCAGCATCCCAGCCACCAGAAGAATCCCCACGACCAGAAGAATCGCGATCTCCCCCGGAGACCGTCCCTGAATCACAGCGAGGAACAAAAGCAAAACCATTCCTCCGGCCATGATGGCCAGGGCCTGCCGGCTTCCGGTCGCAGACAGGATAATGACGCCCGGCAGCAGAAACAGATTCCACCAGTGAATCCTTTTATCCTTCAGAATATAATAGACATTCACCACCATCGACATGGCGCAGACAACGCCGACCACATTGCTGTTCAGGTAAAACTGTTCCGACAGCCGGTCGCCGTATTCCAGCAGGCTCAGGATCCCGTGAACGCCAAAGGTTCCGAAGATGACCAGCATCACGGCATTCCCGCCCCAGAGGACGGCTTTCAGCAGCGCATCCACAGAGTCGAACTCCTGGTAGCAAAGGAAGGCCAGAGAATAGCAGACCAGCATGGAGAATGCCGTCTTCCCTTTTGTCATGGCATTCTCCGTGTCCCAGGCCCAGATCACGCTGAGAAAACAGAAGAGGCCGAACACAAGCATCCAGATATGGAAGAAGGTAATTCTCAGGGTCAGCCGCCCGCCTCGTAGCACCATCATGGATGCCGCCATCAGCAGGAACAGCAGCAGGATCGTGATGCTGGCATAGGTCCAGTCAAACAGGACAAAGAATGCCGAGAACAGCAGGATGGCCAGCAGTCTTGGTACAAAGTATTCACTTTTGTTCCGTATCTGCGGCATTCGCTGATTCTCCTGTTTTGATCACTCCGTAATCAGTTCAATGATTCGTTCTGCCCAGTCAAAGGACAGTTCTTTTTTACGCTTTGTCTGCTTTTCAGAAAGCTGCTTCAGAAACTCTCTGTCCCGATAGCAGTCTTCGATCTTCTTTGCCAGCTGCTCCCACTCTGGTGAGAACAGGGCTTCCTCATCCAGAAGGATCTCCGGGATTCCGCCTGCCCGGCTTCCGATCACCGGGATTCCGAGATAGAGGGCTTCCATTACCGTGTTGGGGCAGGAATCCGCCAGAGATGGTACCGTCAGAAGGTCGCAGCTTCCCATTACGCGAAGAGGATTATCCATTCTTCCCAGGAAACGGATTTGTTCTGACTGAAACCGTTCCTGCCATTTTTTGAGGCTCTTTCCTCCGCCGACCAGAAGAAACTCCATATTCGGATACTTCTGCGTCAGCTGCTCTGCCGCTTTCAGGAAGAGTTCCTGGCCTTTTCTGAGATCATCAAATCCGCCGACAAAACACACTCGAAAACGGTCGTTTTCTTTAGGGATTTTTCCCGTCGTCTCATCCGCACGTCTCATGATCCAGGAAGGATTGCAGTTGTTGATCTGTATTCTGAACTTTGGCTGCATCTGCGCCTTGATCAGCGGGTGCCGGTTCAGAATCACATCCCGGTCGTAAGCGCACTGACAGATCACCTGCTTCGCCTTCCGGATACAGATTCCCTCGCAGGCCCACTGATACAGGATTCGAAGCTGTTTCTTCCAGCCGTTGCCGGAGCTTTTGACC
>Ga0256404_1006477_pt1 | contig 19339 bp, 16 predicted proteins | sample RumenRJG_01DNA_FD_185990 | JGI IMG/M metagenome (GOLD analysis project Ga0256404, IMG submission 185990) | Bovine rumen microbial communities from Lethbridge, Alberta, Canada - RJG_01 | ecosystem: Host-associated > Mammals > Digestive system > Stomach > Rumen | place: Canada: Alberta | collected...
TTATTCTTCATTACAACGTAGCAAAACTTGTTCAGTTGTTGCACTTCTGTTGCACTAACCAATTTTCAGAACTCGCGGACCCGCATAAAACCTAAGTTCTTCAATCCAACCGCTTCATTGTGGGGAAAATCGAAGAGTTATATTTGAATCTGTTTAATCCGCTTGATTTCGGCATTTTTCAAGAAGCAAAAAATACCGATTTTTCTTTGTTTTAGAGGTTTACAGCTTGTCACTGGTGTAACTTTGATGTAACCCCGAAGTAATCTTGAATATTTGCTGTACCTACTGAACAACAGCCTCCTAAAACAGCTTGTTCATTTTTTCAGCTAAATTTTCAAATGTGTCAACCTTTTTCTGCTCGGTACATTCAGCGTACACATCCATGGTTGTCGTAATACTGCGATGCCCCATAATGGACTGAATCACCTTCAGATTGTTCTCTGACTCGCAGAGTCTCGTTGCAAATGTATGACGTAAATGATGACAGCTGAAATGTGGAATGATCACAGGAACTCTGTTCTCCCTTTTTGCATTCAGTTCTTCTTCGGCATTGTAGCTTGAAGAAATCCGCCTGATCGCATCATTGACAAGAGGAGGTATCAGCATATTGCCAAACCGATTTCTAAAAATGAAATCACTATATCCATCGATTTCAAGTTTTGGAACCGGATTACTTTCCTGCTCTTCCTTAATAATTTCAAAAGCATCTTTTACGACGTCCAACATAGGAATCCATCTGATTCCGGCATCTGTTTTCGGCTTTGCGATCCTGATGTAAGAATTAGGCGAATCCGCCTTGCTGTAATACACAAGAGCATGATCGATTCTAATCACCTGCTTCTCAAAATCAAGATCATCCCATGTCAAACCAAGGCATTCTCCAATTCTTGTGCCAGTACCAAGTAGTACTGTAAATAACGGCCACCAGTGGCAGTACACAGGATGCTCTGCTATATATCCCATAAATGCTTCCTGCTGTTCCGGTGTAAGAGCATGTCGTACACCAGTTTTCAAACCAGAGTTCTTTTTCAACTCCGCAGTAGCATGATCTGTAGGATTTGCAAGAATGATTCCATCTCGAACTGCCAATTGAAATGTAGGATGCAAAAGCACCTGCAATGAATCAATTGTTGAGATTCCAACCTTCTTTTCAAATAGCAGATAATTGTAGAAAGCAACGACATCTGAATACTTAATCTCGGCAATTTTCTTTTTACCAAATGTCTCTCTAACGAAATGGTCATAGAGGTAAAGATAATTCTGCCTTGTGTTCTTTCTCAGATTTGGTTTAATCGACATATACCGATCAAACACACTATTAATCGTTGCTCTGCCTTGCGCATAGGTATCCAAACCATCCAGCTGCGCTTTTTTCAGATCATCTTCCTTTTTTCGGAGAGTGGCAAGATCAGAAGCATATATACTTCTTCTTATGCCCAGGGGATTCGTATAGCAGTAGACATATAGCTTGTTATCCCTTCTTTGAAACTCTCCATCTCTAAGAGCCCTGCCTCTCAGATCCTTTCTGTGTTTAATAGCCATGTTCCCTCCTTCAAAGAGGGGCCGGCCAGATCCTTCACATCAATTATGTTGATTATGAAGGAAAATGAATGATTCCGCAAGTGTTATTTGTATTAAAAGAGGATCTCTGCATAAGAGATCCTCTACCTAAACATTTTTATACAGCTTCTTTCTTTTCAGGTTTAACACCAAGATTATCTAGATAATTATCAATCAAATTATAATTCGAATCATCGTAACCCGTTAAAATTCTATAGATATTCTTGTTTCCAAATAATACGCACAAGAAATCTTTATCATCATTTTTTTCGATTCCAACAACTCTACCAACTAAACGTTCAAAATGACCATATACTCTAATAATGGAGTCATATTTAGCAAACTGATCATCTATCTCTTTACTAATTTCAGCAATGCTATCAGAATCGAGTGCCAAACCACCGCGCTTTCCTGCACGAACACTATCCTTTGCAGTGGTCTTTTCAAGTGCAAGGCCTCCCTTCTGAGTTGCTTTGCTCTCTGCATCAATACCTAATGCACCATAGGTCTTATTTCCCTCCAGTCCCAAACCACCATTTGCTTTATCTTCATCAGGGGCTAAACCACCACTTGTTTTGCGTGGTGCCAAGCTAACGCCCAAATCATACTTAGCCAATCTTGGATCATTTGAAAAAATAGGAATGCCATTTGAAAGGTCCATATTGTGGATGAATATATATGATTTACCCACTTTATATGAATCAACTGTTAACGTAGGGTCGAATTTTTCAAGTTCTGCCATATTTATCACCTTTATACATTTTGAATTGAAAGTTTGTTATGCCTTAGTAGGTCATTATACCATTGCATATTGCGTCTGTCAAAAACCTGCACTGTCAGAATACCTTTATTTTTATCTATTTCATAGTAAATACGATAATGACCGCTCCCACGCACCGGGAGACGAAATTCTCCAATATTTGTATCATTTTGATAAACTTGAATTCTAGGAAGATCATCATCTATTGATTTTACATCAATATAGCAACCTTTCTCAATGTCACTTTTGTCAGTAGTAGTTTCTTTAATTGGAGTATTCCGCTTGACTACAACATTAACGGTTTGTGTTTCTTCAATCCAGATTCCATAATCAGATTCAGTGATATCCTCAACCCATTCATGTTCATTAACCTCGTAGCCTTTTATGGCAAGTCCTTTGACAATACTTGTTAGCGCGTTTTTATTTGGATCGCGAACTTTATCATCTCCAAAAGCGCGGCGAACTTCTTTAATAACCGCTGGTATCAAAGAAGAACCTCCCGCCATAAGAACTTCATCTATAGAATCCGCTGATAAATCAATTTCACCTAAGCAATCTTCAATTGCATCATAAATATCGAGCATGGAATCTTCGATTGATTGTTCAAAATCTTCCCTCGCTAATTTTTGGGTGATATTTATATTGCGTTTAAGATCAGATGAAACAAACGAAAAAATAACATCTGGCTCATAAGAAAGTTCACATTTTGCCTGCTCTATTCTGTCAATAAATTCGCTTCCCATAGGATCTGCCTGAAGCCGATTCCAAATTTCATCAGGGTCAAGAAATCTATCATATCTAAACTGCCTTAGCAGTTCCATTCTTCCAACCTTTTGAAGTATCGCCTTTTTGAAAAATAACTCTGTATATTTTTCTCCGCCTAAGGTCAATCTCTTTTTAGCAATTACTTCGTGAGTGCCACTATTGTCATTGGTACTGTGAAGCTGAACAATTGCTAAATCCAATGTTCCTCCGCCAAAATCAAAGACGAATACCGTTTTGTCTTCATTCAAATTAAGACCATAGTCTAGCGCAACAGAAACCGGCTCTGATAAAAACTCTACACTTTTCTTAGCGTCATCAATAGTATTATAAAACCCTGCCTTAACCGTAGCTTCAAGCATGACCAGCTTACAAGCATCGTTATATTCTACAGGCACGCCGAAAACAAAACCATCAGTAGAAATGTTATGATATCGATCTGCCTTTTTCTTCAGCTCTTTCAAAAGCAGTCCAATCACATCGCTGATTTTGTATGTCGTGCTTCCCATTCGAGCAATTTCTACATCATCTTTAGTTTCGTCCAAAGAAAGTTTTACTTTTCGAATGAGTTTCTTTAAGGAAGCATCTAACTCTGGCGATCTAAATTCATTTTTTCCACGAGTACCAACTGAAGCATTTCCAGTTACATCGATATAAACCAATGACGGAAGAAGTGATCTAGAAATCAAATTTTGATCAACGTCAAAAACGATCGTATCTAATATACCCTTACCATCAGCATCATAATGCAATGCTATAGATGAGTTGGTCGTTCCAAAATCTATTCCATATTTATAAAGTGTCCTCGTGACCCCCATTTATCTTTTTCTCCTTACACTTTTTTTACATATGCCTGTATTAAAATAGGTTCATTGCCTTCAGTAATCAATCCCATTGACATGCCTACGACATCATCGTTAGTTTGAGGATTATCAGTACAATTATGTTTTTTAGGATTATATTGCAGCGTCTTTCCTTCATTCCAATCGTCCACAGAAATTGCTGGATGAATTCCAATATTTTCCAGTTTTCTTCTCAATCCACTGTATAATAGTTTTATTCCCTTTATGTCTTTATTCTCAGCCGCTTTTTGCGATGCATTAAAAATAACTTTTTCAAGTTGTGTTAGAGGATCGGAAATGCTCTTTGCCAAATCATAAATAACATCTTCTTTTGCTCTTTGAGTTGCCTCTTTTTCTTTCTCCAAACGACTCTTATTATTTATATTCTCCTGCAACAAGCCCTTTTCTGTATTAATTATCAAAAGCTGTTTGAAATACTCGCTTAAAGTTCTATTGTTCAGCATACTATTTAAGAATTGAATATAAGCATCCTTATCATCGGCAATATAATATGCTGCCTCAATCCATTTTGAAGCCAAAAGTTCCTGCTCATACGCCTGACATGCTAATATATTACTCTCAATCGTTTGATAAACGCTCTGATAATCGTAAGCCTTTGCAAAGCTTTTAATAATTCTTAAAAATGCATTATTATTTTTCAGCTGTTTCCAAAAGCTGAAATCCTCTGTCATAGAAGACAATGAATCAGTTATATGAAGAGCTTCAACGACATCGTCAATATATTCCTGCTGATTATGTTTATTGAATAATAACATCCAATTTTTGGCATAGCTCTCTATAATCACCTTATACTTACCAAAGTCATTAGAATCCTTTAATGTCTCGGCGCAGGATAGAATTGCATCCTCTTGAAGAAAATGTTTAGAAAGAAATAAGTCTAATGTTTTAAGGATATTGTTACTATTTGGTTCCTTTCTCACATATTCACCAAAACATATTTCGGCCACAGGCAAAGATGAAATTGAATCATATACTGCAGGTTGAACCTCAATCGGGAGAGCATTAAACATTCTTTTTGCAATACCGCTTGCTTCTTCAGCCAATCCACTACTAAAAAAGTCCGAAACAATGAGTGGATTTATATTATTAGAATCAAGAAGTTCTTCACAATATAAAACCAAGGAATCTTTATTGCCACAATTTTCAAAAACCTTTTTAGCAAATTCTTCAGAGAATGATGTTTTCGGATCGGCAATAAGCATCTTATGAATATTCTCTCTAATTGATTCTGACCACTCTTTTCCGGTCAATAATTGATACAACTCTTCTTTTCCAGCGTTATTCTTTTTTGCTTTTATTTCTTTTTCAAGATTACTAAGTTCATTGATTCTTTTTGCAAGAATATCCGAAGCCTCATTATGAAAGCTTCTTTCACTAGTTGTCAAACTCTCTTTCTTACCATTCTGTTCATGATATTTCTTTATTACAGCCAGAACCTTAGGAGGAAGACAATTCCATATTTTCGCCTTTAATTCCTCTGTATTTTTCTGATTTTTACATAATTCTCCATAGTAATCAAAAATCTCTTTTTCATTCTTTATCTTTATATTACCTTTTTCATATTTTACTTTACTTTTTAAGGCATTTATTTCTCTATAAGGCAATTGTGAAGGATCCGTGCCGTTCCATATTATATTGGGAAAGCTTACTGAACAATAAATTGCATAAGGATTTTTTTCGTTTAATAACTCCAATACTTCCTTTTGAATTGATTTAAATTCATCTAATGCTAATGGCTCGTTTTCAATGAGTTTTAATAAAGCCTTTTCTTTATCTGAAATCATCTATCTTCCTCCCACATACTAAACAAAATTTATATTCATCAAACCTAATATTTGTTCCACAGTTTTTGCAGATTTTATCCGAATAATTTTGAATTATTGATTTTAGAAAATTAACATATTCATTTTCCGAACATCTATATTCACCTTTATTATTAACCCTATGTTCTTTATACGCCGTTAAATATTTAATATCTGAAATGATATCCTCAACCGCGCATTCTTTTTCAACATAATTTCGTAAATACAGCAGTAACTTATTGATAAGTTCTAAACATATATTATTCTCAAACGTATCATCTATGATTGTTTTATATTTTGGATGATGTTTTATTCTTTTTATTCTTTCTTGTAATTCATCTTCAACATGATTAATGTTCTCAATTGATACTTTTAGCACCATCTTAGCCACAGAAGAATTAAGTTGTTTTTCAATTTTAATAAGTTTATTATTCCTCTCTTGAAACAAATCGAACATTGAGAATAATTCCTTTTCTTCATCTAATGAAAAGTCACCTATTAAAGATGTTTTATTATTTGTGTGTTCTTTTTTATGAGAATCGTCCTGCATGTTGATGAATCTGCATATCATTTCACGAACGCGGTCAGCTTCTGATGTATGTTTTGAACTAGCATTCGGGTGAATTATAGGAACAGAAATCTCCAATGGCTTAAAAAAATCCTCATGTATCGATCTATATGAAGGTTCTATATACATATTCTCCAACCTCTAAAATCAATATTGATTTAATTTTTGTTAAGTCAAAAATCATTTACCTTTTATTATGAAACTGCCTTCGACAGAATCTCCAACAGCTTCTTAGCTTCTTCTTCAGTAAGTGTAACGCCCTTGCCCATTTTCTCATGCGTCGGATCCCAATCACGAATATCATATTTGGGCTTTCCATCATTCCAGGAAACCAAATTCAATTCTTTTGTCCATCCCTTAGAGCTCTCCGATAAAACTCCATACTTTTCCTTAATTTCACACTTAACGTCTGACATATTATTTCAAGTCCTTTCTTTTTAATGCTTCTAATTTTTTGAGCAACGTTTCCTGCAACTTATTTCTCTTAAAATTATTTCACGTTGCTATTGTATTTCGATACAATGTGCAAGCTAATTATCCAAAGATTTATGATTTACTACGTTTTCTCATTTCTTCCACAGAAGATAATTTTATATCCAAGATATCAGCGATATCTTCATCGGACAATGATGACATCTTAAATAGTTTATTTATTATCTTTTCTTTGCTTTTTCTTTCACCGTTAATAAAACCCTTATGGTAATCATCTTTTTCTTCTTTTTCATGGTCGAGATACTTGATGGCTCTATGAAAAATGTCCCATAGTGTACTTAAGCCTGAAGGTCCTCCTAAAAAGCCATGATAATGAAGCTCCGGTATACTTCCATAAAATTTTAGAATAACATCCCAGCACTCTCCTACACCATAAACTCTATCATCTTCAGGAGTGTAATTATCCTTCCAGTTTTCGAAATGAATATCTCTAAGCGTTTTCATTAATTTAGTTTTAGTCCAAAATAATACTTTATTTTCCTCAACATAATAAGGTTCTGGTGTAGGAAAATAGCATGGTATATCTTTGGCATAAACAAAGCTATATTCAATAGTCAGTTCTACTGTTCTATTTGGAGTTGCTCCAATTAACGAAGTCAGACGAATTGATTCAAGGTCATTTAACATTCCATCAAATTCCTCTTTTGTCATCTTGCCTCCTCTTACTTCAGGCTGATCTATATGAACATAATTTCAAGTCTTTCCTTTAATACTTCTTCCCTGCTTCAAGCAATGCTTCCTTCAGTTCATTCTCAATATCCTTGAGCTGTTCCTCAGCCTCAGCACGCTTTTTAGTGCCATCCTCGTGGATCTTCACAACTTCATTGATCGACGCAATGATGTTGGCATTAGCTTCCTTCATAGCCTCGATATCAATAATCGAACGTTCAGATGCTACTGCAGCATCAATGGCTCCCTGTTTCAGTGTCTCAGCATTTCTTCTGAACATCTCATTTGTCATCTCTGTAACTGCACTCTGCGCATCAAGTGCCCGTCTGCTGTGTTCAATGCCCAGGGCGAGAACCATCTGATTTCTCCAAAGAGGAATGGTATTCAGAATATCAGAGCGCAGTTTATCAACTACCTCCTGGTCTGAATTCTGAAGAAGACGAATCTGTGGAGCAGTCTGAATTGATAGCACTCTGGTAGTTTCGAGATCGAAAATTCTCTTCTCGAACCGCTTGCATGCGTCTTCGTAATCCCGATAGTTCTGAACATCCAGCTGGTCCTGTGTTTCTGAAGCGCGATCTCTCAGTTCTACAAGCTTTGTACTTCTCGCTTTATTCAGAGCCTTTTTACCTGCGATGATGTACATTGTAAGATCTTTATAGAATTCGAGATTCATATCATACATCTGATCAAATACAAAGATATCCTTTGTAAGTGTCTGCTGATGTCTTTCCAAATCTTTCTGAATCTTCTGAATATTGGTCTCAGCTGATTCATAATTTGAAACCATGTACTTAACCTTGGCTTTACCCTTCTGGAAAAAGCCAAAAATACCCTTTTTAGGAGGCTCTGTCGTCGAACTGATTGCCATACGAAGATTTCTGAGGCTCTCGCCTACATCACCGAATTCCTTAGTTTTTACCCGGCTGGTAATCGAGCTTGAAAAGTTTGCAATGCCCTTCTGAGCTTCAGACCCATACGAATTTACCATCCTGATATCACTGACATCAATCTGGTTATAGAATTCCTCCACCTTCTTCTTATCTTCCTCGGAAAGCATGGACTCATCGACCGCACCGGCAGAATACTCCTCATCATTTGCCACATCAGAAAAGCTTCGTCTGCCATAAGTAGGTTCGGTGAATGGTTTCTTTTCCTCATCCTCCGGATGAAGTTTAAGTCCTTTGCTTCTAAGCTTTGACAACTCTTCATTCATAATGTTTTCTTCATCTTTAAGGTTTGCCATTATTTTCGTCCCCCATTGATATTAAAGGCATCATCTACATGACCATTCTGACTCATGACAGATTCAACTGCCCTGGCTTCTGCATTTGCTTCGATCGTTACAAACTTATATATCTCATCTATTTTATCATTAACTACCTGTAAAAGCTTCTTAGACGCCAAAAAAACATTCTCCTTAAGATCGGAAAGAATTTTTTCCGAAGGCTTGCCCGCAAGATAATTCAAAAAGGTTGCTGTTACAGAAAGTGTTTCCGGAGCATAGTAGGTATAAAATGTTTCCAAATCCGCATGATAAATATCATCGAACTTGTTTACCGCTTCCTCAAGTACCGGCATTCTCTCGATAAGCTCTTTATAATTCTTTTCAATGTCTTCCGGCAGATCACACTGAATCAGCATGCGTGAGGCTTCTATGAAACCAGTAATATTTTCTTTTTCAATAAGCTCCTTAAATTTCTGCTTATCAAGCTTTGATTTAACAGATGGCTGCTCTACCCGTGTAAATGCTTCTGGAATCTCCTTCGTTTCTTCAGAATCTCCATTGGTATCGACAACTTTATATAGTGGATTCTGCAGCAGATTCTTTCTAAGTAGACCGAGAGTGCTCTTCTGATCCCTAATTTCCAGTAAAGCAGTTATTTCCTCCTCTTCTCCCTTTGTCCATTCAGCGTCCTTCGGATTCAACATGTAGAACAGCAGTACATCTATTGTCAGCTTCAACTCCGCAAGTTTTCCGTAAAAGTCATCCAGCTTCCCGACTGAAGCATTACATTCGTTTCGAAGGTATTTATAGAACTGTCTCCCTTTCCACGTAGGATCAAAGCATTCAGTAAAATAGGTTTTATATCTTTTATTCGATTTCAGATATTCAAAATGATCATTTGCATCTACGCAATCCGTGATTTTGAAAATTCTGTTAATAAATGTTTGCAGTGTTCTCTCGCGGACACTCTGATCAATCCGGAACGATTGTAGGCTTCGGCCAACAAAATCAATTGAAAAGTCTTTCCACAGTCTGTCATTATCCAGTTGACCAGGTGCAGATGATCGCGTGATTTCAATATAAAGATTTGTTTCTTTTTTGTATCTTCCAACAATCAGCTTTAATAATTCTTCCGGTCTTAGATCAAGAAGACTGCTGTTTTGATTTAGCTTTTTAAGCCAATGTCGTACATCTTCCTCAGCTGTTTCCTGCGTCTGCTGTTCCTGTTGAATCTTTGCATAAGAAACGGCCTCAGAATACTGATCCTTCTTTGGCCCATGATAATTCACAAACCCCATAACAGATATTCCTTATTTATCACTTTTGGTAAACCATCCAGGCATATGATGTGTTGCCATGCCGCCTTTTTCACAATAGCTCCATCGCGCGCCGTATTTAGAGAAACCTTCACTCAGGGTTTTTCCAATACTTTTATCTCCTACAGCCCAGAGAGCACCGCCTTTAGGACGCTTATCTATGATTTCAATTCCTCTTTGCCGCATAAACTCAGCAAGACCTATGTCATCATTACTGCTCTCAGGTCCAGAGTGTGTATGCGATTGACTTATATTCCCTGCATATGCAGTGCTTCCAGTATAAGATGAGCTCTGGCCACTCGATGAATAGCTATACACTGGTGTCCGGATTATAGGCTTGTCGCCATATAACTCGTATAATTCCGGATCCATATCGTTAATAAACCGTGACCCATTATCTCCATAATAGGTTATATACAATCTCAGCCTAGCTCTCGTCATGGATACATAAACAAGATTTCTCATCTTGATCAGAAACTGTTCCATTTGCTCTTCATCATCTGGATGATACCCATACGGAAAATAGCCTTCGGCAAAATTCGGAATAATTACAATATCGAATTCCAATCCTTTTGCGCCAAAAGCAGAAGCAATTTTCACACCCGGCTTTTTGATAGAGAATGTAGAATCCTTCGAAACCTGCTCATGGCTGATGTCATCCGATGTAAGCCAATCACTAAAGATTTTGATCTGTGATTTCTTAGCCGCAATAATGCCTATGGTAAGATTTGGATTAGCCTTCTGAAATCTCTTAACAGTGTTGACAACATAGGCTCTTTCTGATGTTGCATCTTTTAAATGAGCAAGAACCGGAAGCTTTCCTTCTCTTTCTGGAATCGCTCGCAAGCTTTTATCATCGTCTGAAAGAAATTCATCATTCCTGGAGCGAACTGATTCTGCCAGCGCATCAATCTGCTTGGTTGTACGCATGGATTTCGTCAGCTTCTTTGTCGTTGCTTCAATCCCCAGCAGCTTTGGTGTCCATTGGCGTCCAAAAATACGCTGGTTCATATCCATGGCAATCGTCATATCCTTCCGATATAAGGCGATCACTGCATTCATCTGTGCGAGTGATAAATCCTGGGCCTCATCGACAAGTACATGATCAAATTTTCTTTCATCCGGGATAAGGTCTTGGTGACGTACAATATAAAGTGTCCGGTCCGCCCAATCCTCCTGCCCTGTTCTCGCAAGGTAATTACAATATTCCAGGTATATCTGATATGCCACCTTTCGATCTGCTGCGCTCATATGGACCTTGCTGCCACGGCCTCTTCTTGGCATATTGAGATATTCATCTTCATCATCTGTCCAGATATTCATATCCTTCATCCAGTCAAATTCATCCAACCAGAATCGACTGTCCAGATCATGAAATCTATGCTTCCCATATTTTCCCTGATGATTTTTCAATGCCTCCCTAACATTATCTAGTCTTTTATTTTCTGCTACCTTATCACTGCCAAAAGGTCTCCTTCTTCTCGGAGCTTGACCCTTGGCAATCAGACCATCATAGAGTTCATTGATATAATGATCAAATGTGTCCACTACGATACAATCATCATCCGAATCGTTCACTTCCAGCAATTCTTTTGTTGTGGAAACAAGCGTGTTTTGAAATGTAAATACAGCAACCTTATGATGCTTGTCCTTATGAGAATAAGCATCAGCATACTTTTTTGCGATTGCCATGAGGATAAGACTTTTTCCGGCACCGGCATAACCTTTTACCATCAAAGTACGATCGCCGCTATATTTCAGACAGGCTTCCTGCTCATGTGTAAGATATATTTCCTGATGCTTCGCATCATATAACTGGTCTTCCTCTTCATCACTTTTAGGTTGATCAGTCATCGGATGTATCAATTTCTCCCAAAATGTCATCGAGCTCATCGTCGTTTAAGTCCTCTTTCAAGCCTTCTAATTCTTTATCAAGATCACCTAATTCCAAATCTGTTTCTGGAATATTGGTTCCGTCATTATCTGTGCACCAATTCTCCGCAATCTTTTCCCAAAAGCTTTTATCAATCATAGTAACTCTCCTGATCCTGGGCATAGATAGCATTTCTGCAGTATTCGCTATGTGGACAGAATATACATGACATCTTCACCATATCCTTCTTTCCACGCTTTTCCTCATCTGACGAAGCAGCTAGCTCTTCATACAGATTCATGTCCTTCCGTCCATCCGGAGTGGCCAGCTTTCCGAACCTGCCAATAACGATATCCCTCACATCCTGATTTGGATTACATATTTTCAGTCTCTCATCCGTATAGTAAAGGCCTCCGCATTCACTGCGATGCTGATAATCCATATCCTCTTCATTACGATCATAGGATAAATAATCGTAAACCTGCCGTTTCTCTGATTTTCTCATGTAAGGGAAAAGAGCAATTACATTTTTATATACCTGATCAACAGAAACTCCCTTATCCTTGGCAAGATCATAGATAGCGGAAATTAAGGCATTCAAGGCATAATTTTGCTGGAAGTCACTCTGATAAACCGGGCGTTTCTCTAAAACATATCCTAAGACATATTTCATCGGGCAGAGGGCATAATCCATTCTAGCTTCTTTGATAGTATTTTTCGGAGCCTTATCCCTCTCATATCCTTCAGTTCGGCCTTGTCCATATGAAGTATTCGCTACCCGAGAATATGTGATGCTCTTTTGCTTTGACGGGTTCACTTCCAGCCCAGCCGCATGACACAAAAGTGTAATATATGGAGAATGTTCCTTGGGCTGATCATTTACACTTTTTACCCACGAAATACAGACTGCCTTATTATTCATGCCACTGTAAAAGAAATACCGATTACATAGATCTCTAAAACCATTAAGCCTGCATAGATCATTAATCAGTGGGTTTTTTGTTTTGTCATAGCATTCCTGTAATATTTCTTCTGAAAGAGGCCATGGGTAATCAGATGGTTTTCCCGGGGTAGAATCTACATCACAAAAACATATATGGGCTCTGCTTAAATTCTTTATGCCTTCAGGTTCAATAAAATATAACGGTTTCACGAGACCTATGCGTTCCCGGTCAACTTCTTCATCTCCCAGCTTTCCATTGATGAAGAGTGTTATAGCCCTGGATATATCAGCCGGTCTAAATTTTTCTTCATAAATATCTGCCTGATCCAGCTTCTCAAATATATCTTTAACCAGACTTCTCTCTTCGTCATAAAGTTCATCTGAGATTTCATGCTGCTGTAGTATGTCATCAAGTTTCTTTAACTGTTCACCGATTTTCACACTGCTCTTAGAATCAAATAGAGTCTCTGCCATGCTAAGAACTTGTTTAATGAGAGCAATAATAATGTTTGCCTTTTTCTCTTCCACGGAAAACATACTGAAATTTCCAAGTGGATTCTCTATAACTTCCTGCCATCTTGATATTGCAGGATCTTCATCTGGTTTTCCTCTGAATGCTTCTACCGCATTTTTCCTGGTTTCATCGTAAAGCTGTATCCTGTTTCTCCATTCACTGATTGTATTACACCCTTCAAAGAACGGAAGCAAATACATAAGGTCCTGAAGGTATTGCTTTCCTGAGACGCCTCCTAAAGAAAGCCATCCCGATGAAAAGCATTCAATAAGATTATCCTCGGTCAAAATTACTGTCTGTTTATCATCATCCCACAGACTATTCAGCACATCTATAAACTGTCCGACAGGATAAGCTAATATTTTTCTTTCTCCATATTCTTCAGGGAAGTAGTCCTTAAGAATATCATTGACGTTATTCTCTGACGCTGAATAAAGAGAATATCCATCCTTTTGAATTTTTTTTACATCATTTACAAATTCTGTTACAGATGCATATTCCTGAATATTTACTTTATTTGGAAGTGCACAATCATGCTTGCCTTCGAAGATTTCTCCGTAAACATCCTCGCGGTCTGCTTTCCCCAAAATCCATTCTGACCGATTAGGAAAGCCATTTTCTTTAGAATAGGTATTATCCCAAATTTTATAAACAAATGGATATCGGGCATCATATGGAATTAAAAAATATATATTATAACCAGCTTCTTCAAGAAGACGGATAATATTATCCTGTGTCGGAGTAAAGCAGTAAAAACCATGGAAAACTATCGCAGACGCACCACCAGCTTCTTTATTCATAAAAGCTTTATTAAGTATAGGCTCCCAGGCTTCTTTTGTTGTAAGTCTGTTGAATTTTTCCCGGTAATTATTTATTTCCTGGTCTTTTTCTATCAGGTATTTCCATATTTCAATGAAAAGCTTCAGATTATTGTTATCATGTGGGTTAAAATCTTCTGGTCGTACAAATGCCTGCTCCAGAAATCTTATTGACTTGAGAATGGACGATTCATTACGAATACATCCTGTAAGCCATCTTCTCATTTTCTCATTTTCAGAATTTTTAACGATCTTATTTCTAAGAAATTCTGAAATCAGTATGGTCTGCTTGAATCTTGTCTGTTCCGAATTCCATTCTTCATCGATGGCATTGAACAAATTTTGAAATTCGGTAATCATTAAAGAGCCATCTGTTTTTATGACTTCCCGAGCTCTTTCAAGGCCAACTTTACCCACAAGACCCTTCCTCAAATCAGCAGAAATGGTAATCTGAGGGCACTTGGACAACTCCCTAAAGTAGTCATTTTCAGTAAGCCTTGTAAGATCTGTATATGTATAGACTCTTCTACTCATAGTCCACTCCTACCTCTTCGATCAGATGCGCCCAGCTATTCTTATTCTTGGATTCAGGAACAAGGCAAATCAGATTATTGATTGCTCTTGTCATCGCGACATAAAGAATACGAACCTCTTCGTGATTGATTGCTTCCTGATCCTTTTCCTTGAGTTCATCATATATAGAATTTTTCATTACAGAATACTTACGATGCTTCTTGGAGTTTTCTTTATCACCGTTATAGTTCCATCCAGCCCTCTTATTTACAGGATCAATCAGTATCTCTGTTTTTGTTCCCGCAGGAAAGCTCTTATTGGTATATGGTAGAATAACTGTATCGAATTCAAGTCCCTTTGCCTTATGTACCGTCATGCAGAGAACAGATGTGTAGTCATCAGAGGCGTCTACATTAGGCTCTGCTTCTGACCGGTTTGTAGCAATATTGATCTTTAAGAATTTATAGATATCGTAAATGCTGACCTTGCTACCGCCGAAATTCCTTTGCAGGATTTCCAGAAGCTTTTCAAGATCTGCCTGATATTGTCTTGCCGAAGTGAATGTCTGCGCATTGCAGCGGTCCTCTTCCCACCCCATATCGTGAAGAACTTTCTTCTTGTTCAGGATATAGTTATCCACTACCGATATTCCATCCATCATAGCCTTGAATACAGAAAAGATAGGCTTTAGACGGATCTGCTTATAATATTCCTGCCACTGCGTCTGATTAAGGAAATGGCTGAGATAATTCACGAGGCTTTCATAGTCTGCATGCTGCCATTCAAGATCATTGATATTCATAGGATCAATTTCTCCTGCGTATGGTGTCAGAAGAAAATTGAAAATATATTTTGGCTCATCCGGAAACATAAAGGACAGAACAACCATATAAAAATCCCGAACCGCTTCGCTGCTGTAAAAGCTTCCATCCCTACGAACAGATGCAGGGATTTTCTGTTTTCTCAGAATTGTCCTTAAGTGAAGAAGATCCTTATTGTTTCTTGTAAGAATGACAACTCTCGTTTTCTCATTAGGCTTAATGCCATTCTCATCGACCTTTTGAACCAGCTGATTCAGCTGTTCGCTAGCAACCTTGGTGATCAAATCATCCAGTTCATCATCTTTTCTTGGTGCATGCAGCATCTTCATGACACCATTATTCTTATTGAACGGAATTACCGACTTATCATACGCTAAGCTTCCTGTCTGGCCCCAGACTTTAAAATAATTATCCATCCTGTCCAGGATGTTAGCAGCTGTTCGATAATTATTAACCAGGGTATACTCCATCGGAGCTTTGATGTTCATGTCGCTCATATCCTTCTTCAGAATATAGAAGGCCTGATCCGTTGCTCCTCTGAATCGATAAATACTTTGCTTAATATCTCCTACAACAAACAGCGTCGTATGCAGTATTTTCATAAGCATACATGCGACCTTGATCTGAGAAAGATCCGTATCCTGAAACTCATCGATAAACAGATATTTCATGCTGACATCCGTTTCAGGTAGCTCCGGACTGCTTAATACCTGCTGGAGATCTCGCATGATATCTTCTACAGCAATAGCATTCTGCTCTCTTTTCAGCTCGAAATATTCATCATCCAGCTCACTGACAATATTCGTAATTGCCTTCTGCAAAGACACAGAATCCTGATTATCCGGTGTTCCCCAGTCCATCGTTTTCATATCTTCATGAGATATTCCAAGCCTTGCAAAGCCGTTCCAGAAGCCATCAATGAGTGAATCTGCACGGTAAAAGGGAACCCCAAGCTGTGAGAGCATAGACTGGCGTTCATTGACATTCTGATCTATAAGATCCTTGATTAAATTTTTCTTTTCAAATTGGAAACCACGAATTTTTAAATCGTCTGTAAAGCTTTCATATATGCCATATTTTTTCAGAAGAAACAGTGCAAAGCTGTGGATAGTAGAAATGTGAATTTGAGACTGTTCTTCGAGCCATCTGAGATATTTCTCATTTCCGGTTAATTCATATCGGTTCATAAGTGCCTGCTGCAGCCTATGATTCATCTGTGAAGTGGCGTCATTTGTAAATGTGATCATGAAAATATCTGAAAGTTTCAGATCCGATTGTGTATGAAGGAGATACATAATCCGATCAATCATGACCGTAGTCTTGCCGGTTCCCGCTGATGCCTGCACAATGATATTTTCATTTGCTTTACAATGCTCTACCAGATATTGTGCTGAATTGAATTGCGGACATTCCGCCTGCAAATGATTGATCACAAAAGAATCCTGATCATCCCCATCAAAAATGACAGTGGAAATCTCAGAATCAATGACATACGTCTGAAAAAGAAATGCTTTGGCAAAAGAACTATACTTTTTCCCTAAGGTATTTACGTCCTTTTCCTTACCAATCCAAATAACCTTTATACCCTCATGAAGCCAGGAATCTATCCGAGAAATATATGTTTCACTATCCTGATTGCAAAGAAGTACTGAATATTTAGGATTCAATGAAAATTCCTTCTTTCCCATATAGAGTCAGTTAAATCAATGTATTTTGATTCATTCTGATGCTATACACTCTGCTACTGATATACCTTTCTTTCTTTATTTTACCATCTGTATAATTTATGTAAATGATGAGCCAAGGTTATGCATGAAAAATATAAAAAAACAGCCTACAGTTTATTCTGTAGGCCGTCTATTTCTCAAAATTGTTATTTCAGCGGGAATATTTCTTTTTCTAATTCTTTTATCTTGCTCAGTGGAAGCACAGACATTTCGGCAATCTTTTCTACGCTCAAAGCACCATCCTTTAACAGATTTCTAGCAACATTATCTCTTCCCTTTGTTTCACTTTCTTCTCGTATTTCATTTATAGCATTGCACACGAAAAAATCCTCCCCAGCATCTAAATGTAATTTAATAGTGATTCAATATCATTTACTACTTCATCAAAATTGCAGTCCCGAGCATACTCATATTTCTTCTGATACGAATTCCATAATTTTTTCAGATTGTCATCGTTTCTTAATGTGTCGAGTATTTCCTTGCCGTTCTCTTTGAGTTCAACTGTATCTCTTTTGCGGCATGTTTCATGAAAAGCCTCCTTCATAATATTCTGATCTATTTTATCCTGATAAACAGAAAGAAGAACATGTATATCATAGTAGTCTCTCATTCTGGTATTCAGAATTCCTCTTGAAAGAACTGTCTGAAGTTTCTCAGCCAGAATCGTTTCGAGATTATACGCCATTACTTCGATGCTACGATCCTCGAGCATAAGCTTATAGCTGTATTGAATTGCCGACGGCGTAATAATGTCACCAGTCGAAATATCAATTTTCATTGGCACGACCATCGATTCCAATGATGCATTCATTGCTAGTCGTATACCCGGATATTCCATATCATCCATTATGCTCGATGCTTCCTTGACAATGAATGTGACGCCATCATGAAGATCAATCTTTGAAATATCTTCAACCATCTTCAGTGCATCTTCTTCGGACAGATTCTGATTTCGAATAGACGTATCTATATCCATCGTTGATCGTAGCGCAACGCCAACCATAGATGTTACCAAGATGCCGCCTTTAATAATAAATTTATCAGCATATTTCGAATGGGAAACTCTTTCTAGAAATCTCTCCATCATATACATTCGAAGCAGTACTCTCGCATCAGCGTTATCCTTGGATGCGAGGCTTCTGATTCTGCCTTTTACCTGTTCTACGGTCAGGCTCATTACAGTAATACCTCCATATATTCTCTAATCTTTTTATCCACATGAAAGAGCTTCGCATATTTCATCAAAAGATTTAAATCTTTACTTTTTATGCAACTATAGCCTTTCAGTGCGGTTTGAAAATCCTGTATTTCAAAGTAACTTTTGCTACGAAATAGATCAACCATTGTTCGCTCTAGATCATACATAGGAATTTCATGACCTAAGGAAGTTTTCACTGTGACCCTTCCTATATCCAAAAGCTCCTTCTTAACCGTAAATACCTTTACCCCGGATTGCTTCAACCGCTGTGTTCCATAGCCGGAATATATTGTAAGTGTATGCTGTATCGGTTCCCGGTCAACCAATTCATAATGATAAAGTGCCTCATCATGGGAAAATACAGCCATTGGGCATCTAAGATGCAGGATATATAAATCATCAGCCCAGCTTTCTTTCTCGGCATATATTCCATGCCCTACTTGATTAAGTTCATTTTCTCGAATGTACTGATACAAATCAGTTTTACTTATACCATCCAGAACTGCTTGCTTCGTTACAAGGAGCCCGGATTTATCAATGAGCTTGCAGTTACTATTCATAGATATCACCCACTTTCGTGCTTATATTATACTTAATATAAGCACAAAAGTACAGGAACCTTGAAAAGTAAACCCAAAAATCCACTCGGAAAAATATGGCCTAAGCAGGCTGATCATCTTATTTCACTCCCTAAAAGTTTCCAGATATTCTTCAAACGTGACCCGGTCCACCAGGATGACCTTGTCGCACTTGATTGTCGCATGAGCCTCCTTGGCAAGGTCCTGGGGTTACGTCTGTATAATGGTGTAAATTGAAAAATTAAAAAGAGCCAAGTGCTCATCTCTTAGGTATAATGAAAATCGACCAAAATCAACATAATACCAAGGAGGATGAACACAATGGCTCAACTCA
>Ga0256404_1006478_pt1 | contig 19338 bp, 25 predicted proteins | sample RumenRJG_01DNA_FD_185990 | JGI IMG/M metagenome (GOLD analysis project Ga0256404, IMG submission 185990) | Bovine rumen microbial communities from Lethbridge, Alberta, Canada - RJG_01 | ecosystem: Host-associated > Mammals > Digestive system > Stomach > Rumen | place: Canada: Alberta | collected...
ACCCGGCCGGATATAGTCGTTTTCCAGAGTTCTTTACCTCTGGTGACCTCTATCTGACCATAGTTTGGTAACGGATATCGCTTCTATGGGCACTTCCTATAGTCCGATATCTTGGGAAAGTTTTATTTAATGAACAAATTTCTAAGATGTTTCTTCGCTGGATAAATCGGCAAAAGGCAGTGATTGGTCTCTAGCAAACAGCCGACAGAGATGCCGGCTGTGTAATTATTCTCGCTATATAATTATTATTAGGAGAAGAACTAACCCTTTTGACCGGTTACCATTTCAGCGAACTCTGCCAGCACCGCAAGCTGCTCTTCCGTCAGCCCGGAAATCACAGAGATGAGCCTTGAGCGAAATATTTCATTTTCTTTATTCAAGTATTTTTCCGATATTTCCTTTACCTGCTCCTGCCGGCTTTTTTTTTCAAACATCTCTCCGATGCCAGTCTCCAGCCATTCACGCTTAACACCATATTCTCTACAGATCATAAGGCGAACCGTCTCCGTCGGTATATTTCTCCCAATCTCATAATTTGTAACTGTTCCCCGCTGAACACCGATCCTCTCCCCAAACTGTTTTTGTGTTAAGCCTAATTCTTTTCTTAAAATAATAATCCTGTTTTTCATCTCACCCATTGACTTCTCCTCCATCTGTCAGATAGATATTTGAGTACTTCCGATCCCGCCCGTTCTTTCAAATCCTTTTTACTTGATTTTATCCTTTAAAATGCGTTGTGTAAACGGAAAACAGCAACATGAGCACATAATAATGTTGACCAAGGCACCTATTTGTTTTAAAATAGCAACATAAGCACTTATTCATTTTGTGATTATGCGCGTTTGTTGCCTCGCAGAAAGGAGGATTCTTGTTGACCACAAAAGAAAAAAAATATTTGGAAATCATCTTCAAAGCGGTCCCATTAATGAGTGATTTTGAGAGAGGACGACTGGTCGGTTACGCGGAAGCACTTTACTCGAATAGTCCAGAAAACAATAACCAGACTGAAGATTCCGCAGCTTCAGTATTAACAGATTATCAGCTCCCCAATGATAAACACGATGATTCAATTACTTAAATCGGGTCCTGTAACAATTCCCTAAAACACTTTGTTTTCGTCACATTCAGAATTGAAAGGAAAAACCATGAAACACAAAGCAAATCCTTTATTTCCAATCAGGCTTATAGTTTTTGCCAGCCTTGTCCTGTCTCTAACCGGCTGCGGTGCCGGAACAAAGGAGGTCAACCTGAGCAATTATATTGTTTTCAATGCGACTGGTTATGACACATATGGCACAGCAGAGTGCTGGTTTGATGAAGAAGCATATATAAAAGATATAGACGCCATCTTTGCAGAGAAGGATATCTGGAATGAAAAAAAGTATAGCCAGGAGCAAATGGAAATGGCGGATGGGCTGCACCTTTCTTATTTTACTCCTGTCATGGACAAGAACAGCGGCTTAAGTAACGGCGATCAGGTCAAGGTTACTACAGAGTATACTGCAGACCAGTATAAAAGTATCGGGATCAAGCTTACCGGCGGCAATGAAAGTTATGAAGTCAGCGGTCTGGAGCCGCTTCAGGACTTTGACCCGTTCGCAGATCTGCAAGTCACTTTTAACGGAATATCTCCCCTCTGTACGGCCGCATTGTCCGGTACCAGAGAAGACCTGACTTACACAGTGAGCCAGGATGTCGGACTTTCTCTCGGTGACAGCATAACTGTCACTGTGGGTTATGATAACGGGCAGGATTTTTCCGGTTTTACAGAAGCAACTGGTCTGGTACCGACAATCACAGAAAAATCGTATGTTGTCGAAAACATCCCTCATTATCCCAAGAATATTGCCGAGATCCCGGACAACATGAAGATGAAAATGGATAAGGCGGCGCGGGATTCCATAAAGAATATGGAAGAAACCGATTGGGAAGGATACTATGAACTGTCTGGGGTAGATTTTCTCGGATATTATTATGTAACTCCCAAGCGGATCAATCTTTATCAAGAGACTGATTACAAACTCTATATGGTCTATCGCATCAAAGTCATTCTTGAGAATGGGGATCCTTACGAATTCTACAACTACTGGTGCTTTAAGGATATTTCGATCCTTCCCGACGGGACATGTACCTGTAACCTGGATGATTACGAGTTCTGCGAAGATAAAGTAAGGATCATTGACGCAACACCAAAAGCAACTAGAAATGGTGGTACGCCCTGGGGACATGAATATTACCGTGGTTACAAGTCGCTGGATGCGATCTTCAACCAGCAGATTGCGAAGTATACAGACTTGTATGACTATGAATCCACTGTAAATGACGGTGTTCCCCAGTCAGTCACCACCAGTGACGGTTCTGCACAGCAGGTAAGTCCTAGCGAAGAGTCGGCGGTTGCCGATACAGGGAGTACTCAGCAAGAAACACCCGCCAAGGAGGAACCTTGATACAGACACGCTTGTTTCACGAACCGTTTAAAAGCAGGCACTGCTATATGCCGTAATTGTTGAAAAAGAATTCTTATGGAAACCTAATCCTATACTTCGTAAGAACATCCATAGTGTGGATATCAAAAAAGAGCTGTATAGAGAACCGGCCGGAAGCCGGGTGATAAAGAAAAGGAGAAGTTGAAATGATTACCATGTTCATTTTGAGCTGTCTGATTTTCTTTGCGATGTTTATGATTGGATTGTTTGGTGACCAGCATAGCAAGCCTTGATCGTAGTAAATGGATTCTGCAGAAAAGCTCATCCCACATTACGTGAGTGCATCCGTAGTGTTGATACCAAAACAGAAAAAGTATGGCGAACCGATTGGAAGCCGAGTTATAGAGGAGAAACAAAATGATTACTATGACCATATTAAGCTGGTTGTTCTTCATCTTTGCGTTTGCCGATTGGATTATTGGCTTTTTGAGTGAGTGACATGATATTCAAGGTGCGAGCAATTTATCATTGTTGTCTAGTTTCTATTTTATATGAAATGCCAGAGACTTTCACGGCCGGCCGTTGGTTAACCGTAGCAATAATAATTGTACTGCTAGGTGATATCAAAAGATATTTCGGAGGTGTAAAAAAAAAGTGACTGCTTCAAAAAAACTTTAATATAGTCGCAAGCACTACCGAAATCCCATTGTTGCCGTAAAAATGATAAAAAACATCCCGCAAGCTAGGTGCGGGATGTTTTTGCAGTTTTGATTTCAAAATAATCATGTATCATGCATCCCAAAGAGAGATGTGATATAAACTTCAGTCTCATACTTAAAGAGACCACTACTCTAATCCACGCACCCGCGAGGGGTGCGACCCACGTACCGCGTCGTCGCTGACCGCAGCATGCCACTTCAATCCACGCACCCGCGAGGGGTGCGACCCACGTACCGCGTCGTCGCTGACCGCAGCATGCCACTTCAATCCACGCACCCGCGGGGGGTGCGACCGAAAGCATTCGCTGGATATCAGAAGGCAGATATTACTTCAATCCACGCACCCGCGAGGGGTGCGACATCAAAACCGCCTAATAAATAATATCATTTATTAGCAATATTAACAACTATATTTAATATGAGTTCCCTTATTGCCCTTATTGAACATCGTTAATATGTCCCCTTCTTTCCAACCAGCGCTAATGAAATACCAAGATTAAGACATGTGGTCTGTTTTGTTACTGCGATCACTCTGCCCAGTTCTTATCTCATTCGCAATAGCGCACCCCTATAAGACACAAGTATAAAAGCAGGTATTTCCTGACGTGGAAGATACCTGCTTGCACCTGCTGAACAATATAGCCGATCCATATTACAGATTAATCCAGATTCCCACCATACATGTCATGGTTTGCTGCAGCGCTATAGTAATTATTAATAGTAGTAGGAGCATTGTACAATGCGGTCAGCAAATACTGATTTGGCTTTTTAGTTTGCGTCGTCGTATTATGCAAGCTATCCAAGACGTATTTAATATGATCATATCGCAACATTTTAAGACGTTCTTTGACCATTCCCGCCGGTCTGTCCTCGCCATTAACTCGTAGCGTAGGCTTTATGCTGCAGAGGGCATCAACGATTAACATCACAAACTCGTCAATCTCACCATTAGACATGGGATAGTCGCTAATCAAGCAGCTATAATCAATCTGTTTTTCGACCTGTTGCTTAGTCATTCTCCAATCTAATGCACTCTGTCCAGTAAAGGCTTTACGTTTGTTTCCGCTTTTCTGATCTGATCCGATATGATGATCAGGAGTTTGTGTATCAGTTCTTGGTATATCAGTATTTAATTCTGTCTGACTTTCTGGATACGGAGTCCCCATATCCTGAGAACCCAAATTCTGATTTTCCATATCCTGATTTTCAGCTTCTGGATTATTCGGACACGGATTAACGGGAAATTCCGTTATAGTATATTCAACATCAACTATCCTACCCCGTTCATCTCTAATCTTTTTGCGCTTCAAGTATCCCTCCTTTTCAAGTTCTTTAAGAGTGCTCGTGACACTTTCCTTTCCCTCTTTAGATATCTTAACTAGGCCGGCAATGGAATAATTCCAATCATCCGGGAGGCTGAGACACATTGAGAGCAATCCCTTTGCCTTGAATGATAGTCTTTTATCTTTTAGATGATAATTAGACATTACTGTGTAGTTTTTGTTTTTGACAACGCGGATAACTGACATATTTGCCTCCTCCTTCTAGAAATAACTAAAGCAGGCATCTTTCTATCGTAAGGTGCCTGCTTTTCATCTGTAATATAATGATTTTGATTTATTCAAATTCTTCAAATTTAAAAAACCGGCGCTATCTCCTACAATAGGAGCTAACACCGGATCGATGAGCTATATCACAACAATCAAATGTCCCAAAAGTGTCCCAAATTCCTCCAACGATATCTCGTAAGTCCTGTAAATACAAGGGTTTTAGGCAAAAGCGAAGATGTTGCCGTGACAGGCGCTATTCAGTTTTCAAGGAAAGAGGGCGACAGCACGTGACCGTCGCCCTCTTGATTACCGGTTATTCTTTTCTGGAGAGGGGAATCCACAGTTCCATCTGATAATCGGGGCTATACATGTCTCCTTCGGAATAGACCTCAAAGTCCGGCGTTCCTGCGTGCATATAGCCCTGTTCCGGCAGGAACACTTCCATAGCGTATTTCCAGCCTTCGTGAATACAGTCGGGGACTGGGCCTTTTAGCGACAGGACAGCGTATTCCGCTTCCTCGATCGCCATGAGCTCAAGTCCCATTTCCATTGCCCCGGAAACATCGTTTACATGGTAGCAGGCCATATAGTTGATCCTGCTCGGGTTTTCCACATCAAAGCACATCCCGTAGCTTTGACCGTCCCCCAAACGGGAAAGAGTATCACGATCGTATTTTTCATAGAGCTGATCCCATACCTCTGGACAAGACGAGGGCTCGATATTATCCCGCTTGATCCCGGCTACAGTAAATCTATGTTTCTTTTGGATCTTCACATCCATGTTTTTTCCTCCTTTTACGCTAAGTGTCAGTTGAACGGGAGAAACGACCCGGTATGCTTCTCCGCTTCGTACTTCTGTAGGCGTAATGTGATGAAAATTCTTAAAGGCTTTTGTGAAAGAATCCGGTGATTCGTAGCCATACTTCATAGCGATGTCAATGATTCTGGCGCTTGTCTCGTTGATTTCCACAGCTGCTTTTGTCAATTTCCTGAGACGGATGTATTCCGACAATGTCATGTTCGTCAGGATAGAAAACAACCGGCTGAACATGGCAAAGGAATAACCTGACAACATGGCAACCCGGCTTTCATCAATTTCCCCATCCAATTCGCTTTCAATATAACGGATGGTTTCGTTGAATGCTTTAATCATCTGCATAACATTACCTCCTATGACACAGATTATAGCCAGGTTTCGCAAGGGGTTCCCGATATTCTCCGTACCAAAAAAACATATTTATGGACTTATGGAAAGTTATTCCCAAATCCCATTATCTTCTTTGGAAATAGCATATTTCCTATGCTTGTGGATACCCAGGATGAAGAAGACGATTCCGGAAATCATCAGCCCTATACCGAACACAAGGTTGATGTAAAAAGGTGCGCCTTCCAGCTTCACATAGTACAGGATCTGCCCCAGCATAATGACCCCCAGCATGAACTGAGATATGGCGGTAACGAAATAAAAAGATAATCGTTTGCTCATTTGCTTTTCTGCCTCCTTCTGTTCGGTGTACATGTCCAGCGGGCCATCAGCCGCATTTTTCCTCAGATACACCCTGCCTCCATACTCCGCCACGACGGAGATCCCGGTCTGCTCCAGAAACGCAAGATACTCTTTCTTCTTACTGCCGGTGTAGGCGGGCAGGTCGATCTTATACTGATACCTCGCCGGGGAAACGTCCTCAAACTCATATTCTCCGGCATGATAGGCGATGAGCATCAGGCCGTTTTCGCCCTGTTCATTCAGCCATTCTTCTTCCCTGTGTATATCCAGAAAAACCTTTTTAACGGTTGTCTTCATAAGCTGCCTCCTCGTATTTTTTCTGCATTTTGCAGCATTTCTTCCAACCGGATGAGTTCTTTTTCAAAATACTGCATTCCTGTATCCGTAATTATGTACTCGATCTTTCTGTCATGCGGATATTTATCCAGCGCCCTGATCCAGCCTTTCTTTTGCAAGGTATCCAACGCTCCGTAGAGGGAGCCGGCTCCGATCTTCACCCGTCCGTCTGTCATTTCTGCGATGTCTTTCATCAAAGCGTAGCCGTGTGCCGGCTTGTGGAGCCGCAGCAGGATGTAAAAAACAGGCTCTGTGAGCGCTCCGGTGTTTGCTGTTCGTGCCATGAGGTCTCCTTTTAGTTACGAATTCCAATATATCATTATATGTAATATATCGAAATATGTAATAGTTGTCAATAATAAATGAGCATTTATTGTATTGTAAAGCGAGAACCGGAACCGGAGCCGGTGTTGAATCAGCATGGAAATGTTCGCTTTTATCTGTTATACTTTCATCACGGGTTTAAAAGACAATCACATCAGAACCTGCAAAGCAGAGATAAAAACGCAACGCATGTTTTACAACATGCCAGAGCCGGTAGGTAGCCCGGCCGTCCTGTCCAAAGTGACAGGGTAAGTAACCCTCCCTCCTTGGGTTGTCCATTCTTGGCTTCATCACATCTAAGGAGGGAAAATCATGGATCAGGCAAGCGGCACACTCACTGTATATTTCGAGCCGCCTTTTTGGGTTGGGATTTTTGAGCGGATTGAGGACGGGAAGCTGACGGTCTCCAAAATCACATTTGGAGCTGAGCCAAAGGATTATGAAGTGTATGATTTCATACTTAAACACTACTATGAACTAAAGTTCAGCCCACCGGTCTCCACGGAAGTAAAGAAGGCTGCTGATAATCCGAAACGCAGGAAAAGGAAAGCAAAAAAGCAGCTGCAAAACAACGGTATCGGGACAAAATCACAGCAGGCTTTGCAGATGCAGCTGGAGGAAATCAAAACCGAACGAAAACAGAAGAGCAGAAAGCAAAGAGAAGAAGATAAGCAGCGACAGTTTGAACTGAAGCAGCATAAGCGCAGAAAAAAGCACAGGGGCCATTAAACCTGCCCCTGTCGAACAATGGCCTTGTTGTGATAAGAAAGAGAGAATCAATCCTTCATGTTTTAAGGGAAACCGATGCATAAATCACTTCAGGTGTTGTTCTAACAGCGGTCATGCTTGAGAAGCATGACCGCTGTTTTTTCTTAGAGTGTTTCATTAACTTTCTGTCATGCGGTTTGTTTCATTAATAGCTTTCTGAACAGAGTATGCGCACAGATATTCTGGAGGTTCCTGCCCGCTGGACAGTTCATATGCTTTATTCATTCAGCATGGATCTGCCTGACAGAAGAGTCTTCTTTTCTCTGAGCTTTTGCCCGTTCCTGCCGGTTATCAGAACCCCGATGAAGATCATCGCAAACGCAATCCCGAGCATCAGTCCCTGTGCAAAGTCAAATACTGCGCTTGGCGTTTCCGGTTCCACAAACAGTGACACAAAGTACACTCCAAACGAAATCAGTGCCAGTTTAAACCACACATGTAGGCGTTTCGTGAGTTTCAGTTTTTCCTCGTTGCTGTAATCTGCTACCTTTAATACGGTCTCTTTCAGCTCCTTATCCATTTGCTCGCTTCTCCTTTCTCCATCCAACAGTTCCCGGATGTCCACGTCATAGTAATCAGCCAGTTCCACAAGGATATCCAGGTCCGGCATGTTGCTTCCCGTCTCCCGGCGTGATACCGTGCGGCGCGATACATTCAGCACCTCCGCAAGCTGTTCCTGAGTGACGGTCTTTTCTTTCCGGAGCTCTTTTAAAAATGCTCCGATCTTCTGTTGGTCCATCTGCGGTCCTCCTTTCAAGTGCAGAATAGCTCGGATGGGAAATGAAAAACAGGGCGCGAAGCGAGCAAACGCCCTGTTTTACAAAAGAGACAATGACTGTCCCTATCCTTTTTTGTTTCTCTTTTCTACATCCTGATTCAGCTTTCGGATCTTAATCATCCATCCCAGGTAATTGACAATCCATATGATAATAAATACTGCGAAAAAAATCAGGAAAAAGCTCAGAATTCCGGATACGCTATGCTCCATCCATCGCATGATATATCCGCCTGCCATCATCGGTACCGTTAAGATTACACAGAACACGGCGCTTTGTTTCGGAAGACTCCAGTCCGCCATTTCCCAAATCACAGAGGCCGCTCCGTATATGCAGCCCAATATTCCGGACAGAACGGTCTGAATGATAACGGCTGTGATTTCATTACCGACGGCGGCAACAAATGCGGGATCGCAGGGATGATACGCGCCGTCTCCGATCCCAAGGGATATGATGATTGTAATTCCAGTGACGATTGCAATTCCTCCCGGGAACCCCCACAGGCCGCAGACCAATGCTTTTCGTTTCATATTCCACCTCACATTTCTAACAGCTGCCTGATTTTCGCTACATACCTTCTGGATGCGTAGCTGGTTGTGCCATCAGACAGGAGAAGACCGATCGTTCCGATAAAACTCAAATCAAAACGCTTTACCTGTTTTAAGTTGACCAGTTCCGACTGGGAAATCCTGACAAAGAATTTTCTGTTCAGTCGCTCCTCCGCTTCATACAGACGCATGCGCAGGACATACTCGCCTTTTTTTGTGACGGCGAAGACCTTTCCGGAAGCCGCATACACCCGAATGATCTCATCCGGTGAAAGAGGCTCCGCCTGATCTTCCTGAAAGCCTGCGAGCATTTGCGGTGATGCAGCTTGAAGCCTTCTCATCAGTTCATTGATTTCCTCTGTCATCTGATCTGTCGTAATCAGAACCCTCGGTTCTTTGCAGTTCTGATCGATACGTATTTCGATCTGCACTTCATCACCTCCTGTCTTTGTCCGCAGTATAGCAGGGCCGAAAAAAAGCGACCACTCATTTTCGATAAGCGGTCGATATGAGCGCATATTCGGCAGTTTTTCCTCACAGCGAATCCACGATCAGGACGACTTGTACCAGACGTACCCCTTCTCCGTGGGTTGAATAAAAGCCCCCTTCGGCATTATCGGGCTAAAAATCTGACAGATCATCAATAAATTTTTCTACATCGACCATCCATCTTCCGTAAGATTTACACCGGTGAATAACGGGGATCGGCTTTTGCAAGATCAGATTCGCCTCGTCCATCTCCTCCGGATAATGATAGAATTGTTTGCCTTTCGGAAAATCATTTTTCTTTTGCCACTCCTCAAATCCTTTGATAAAACATTTATGCTCCGGCAGCCTGACTCTTTCAAACAGCGTCTCATCAAAAAGCCTTACCAGATGATAAAAGCCATGTGCCACCGGAACGAAACATTTTTTTATTTTTTTGACAGGGTAGCCCTGTCGCTGATGTACTTCACAAATTCTTTGAAGGCATTCGCTTATACTCTCTTCATCTTTGCCCGCAAGAGCAATAAAAAAAACGAACATAGTGCTTTTCTATGCCTGTCAGTTTTTTCTTCAGCAGGAACTTCTCCGCTTCTGCAAGTGCTTCCTGGCATTTCTCGTCATTTTTATAATATAACGCGCTGAGCAGGTTAATGACGTTGTCCGTATACCCAGTCCCTTTCAGCATCGGCAATGTATCCGGAACAAATGACTCCATCACCTCATAATCATTGGAAGCAAAGCAGGTGAGAAGCCCGTCAACTATTTTTCCTGTATAGAGTCCGCCGCTGTGTGTACTCCCTCCACTGAGCAGAAATGTCCTCCCGTTTTGCCAGAGGGCATCGTTCAGCTTCTGATAATCCTCCTCGCTAAAAGCAATGTAGTAAGCAAAATATTTAATGTCGCGAAGGAGCAGGTCAATGTACGATTTTGTTCTTGCCGCTTTATCAGGATCTTTGTTTTTATCTTCCAGATAATTTTTGAAAATCCTTTGGTTCAGCTCTTCAAATTCCTGCATGTTTTGCGGGTAGTAGTATGAGCCCCATTTTTTTTGATGATCCTCTCTCATCTTTTGATATAGTTCTATGTATTCTTTCATGGTAACCCTTTCCATAAAAGCCATTCCAAATGCCTCTGCAGATTTCTAATGCTCTGTGCTTTCCTGAATAAAACGTTCCCGCCTCAAATGGATCGCTCATTTTTCAACAGCCCGTACATAGCTCTGTCATGATTCCATTCCAGACCATTTTTGACTGCCACAGCATAATCCATGAACTGTTCTTTGCGGCTTCTATAAATACTTTCCCCATAGGCGGTGTGTATTTTTACTCCATTTTCCTGTGCCCTGCGGCGCTGCTCTTCCGTTTGAATTCTGACAGACCAGACATGGTTTTCCCCGTCCATATTGGGTGAGGAGAAGCATTCTGCCGCGCCATCGATATCGCCTCTGTCCAGATATGCTAATCCGGCAAGCCGGGGCATCTCATCTTTGTGGGCAATATAGTATCCGTCAAGATCCCCATATTTCCTTTCGACCATAGCTAAAAAATCGGAGCAGTACTGCTTCAGAAAGTCCAACAGATCTTCACATACTTTCGGAATACATTCTTCGCTGCCATCGCAGTCGAACTTTTGTACCTTACTTGCTATGGCCGCATTACAACGCGCACCGCTGTTGGCTCGGATTTTGTCTGTAAAATGAAGTGGATGATGGGGGCTGAGGATCCCATACTCGAGTTCATCGAATCGATGATACTTAACCGTGATGCTCAATGAGATACTAACCTTACCGGCTTCTACATTGATGATGCTATAAAAGGCATGATAAAAATACGGATCGATCCTCTTGTAGAGGTCACGCTCCGCAGAAAGCTTTATTTTCCTGGCCTTCGCTGCAAGCTTCAGGGCCTTATAAAACTTCTTCTCCCATTTTTTAAGTTCTTTATATTCCATTTTCTATATCCTATCTTCCGGAAGACTTGATCTCATAATGACAAGGAGTATTGCGGCAATGATGTCGAAGAGACCCATCCTCTTAAGGCGGGTCGTGTTTGATAAGTTGTCCATTTGCGTCTCCTTTTTGATTAGAATTTTCGTGTTAAATCTGTTCCTGGTCATGCTCCCTTTCATCAGTGTAATAATCGAACGTACCCGAGTAGTGTACCCCCACATCCACATAACGTTCCCGCATGTCATTATCCACGAAACTCCAGGGTCTCTCCTCGGAGAAAAGGTCCACCCCATCAGGAACGGACGTCAGACGTGCCACATTCAGCCTGACAGATACTCCTGTTTCGGTGAGGGCGGCAACAAGGGCGTCGACAAAGGCGTCGTAATCATCGTCGGACATCGATGCGGACGGCAGCACGTATACATAAGCGTATCCCGCGAATGCTCTGCGGTGGTCTTCGAAAGTTTCGGATAAGATTGGGGGAACCCAGGCTTTCACTCCGCTCCCGGCTCTGGCAGCGGCGACGCAGGTGCCCTCCGGGAGTCCTGAGACCACCGGTGCAAGGAAACCTTCGACATACGTCTCCCAGTCTTCACGGTGGATTATCACCCAGTAGTCACCGTCTCCCGAGACCGGCACGCAATTCTCATTGAATTCGAGTTTGAGTCTCTCTCCGTCGTACGGACCGCCGACGATCTCCACCGTCAGAGAGTAATAATGACGATCCTTCCAGATATTTGGCTTTACAAGCCACAGCGCCCGGAAGGTCTGCCCGTCATACCTTTGTGTGAGGTAATCGAGGCCCCATTGCGCGTAGGCAACATTCTTAAATTCATTTTGGGACATGCCCTTCTCCTGCATCCGCGCAATCTCCTCCTCGGAGCAGTTCATGTCTCGCGCAAGCTGTGCCTGCTCGTCAGTGGCCTTCATTCCTTCGGTCCAGGTGCCGATGACCGGATATGTCACCGAATGCGGCTCGCGCGAGCAGCCTGACAGGAACATGCCCGCCGCGAGTATTACCGCAATAAGCATTGCTGCCGGTTTTCTTTTGTCCATATAATCATCCCCTTTACCAGTTCGTAACCCATTTGACCAATGTTCCCAGTGCCGATTCCTCTGTATAGAAATCAAGGCTGTCCGAACAGGCGGAAATGCATTGATCGATTTCGTTCTCGTGTTAGAAACTCTATTCACTCAACACATTCACGTCTTCCATTTTTAGTTCGGCCGTATTATTCAGATTGTTATAAATCCAAAGATAATTTGTTGCTCCACTGTCTGTCTTCAGCTCTATTACCTGATCCGGGTATCTTCCCTTAATCTGAACAGCTTTCCCCGGATTGAAATCCGTTACCCCCCAGGCAGGGTCGCTGTCACCATCCTTGAAAAATCGGATTCCATGAGGTATACGGCTCATTGACGCATCCGCAAATACGGTCTCCTGCCAACTATAAGAATCAATTGGGTAAAAATCAGCCCCATACACGAGTTTCCTCGTTCCAATATAGAAATATCTATCATTTTGTTCAACAAATTCGTATGATATGATTTCATCATCCGCATGAAAAAAAACTTCATGATAGTCCTTCAAATCAATTTGTGCCACCTGAATCCCTTCAGTTTCGCCGCACGTTTCCTGTATCAGTTTTTCCAGATCATTGCTGCCAAAATCCGTAAAATCATGGCCGTATCCGCTCGCATTTATGTTCTTTCCGGGCACAATGGCTGACGAAAATTTGCCAAGCTGATGCGCCATCATCATAAACGTAACAACAAAAACCACTATAATCAGGAGGACCGGAAGCAGGATGTCACGTCTTGGATTTGCCTTCTTTTCAAGATAAACAAGCCATCTTTCGAAAAGGACTAATAGTACTGCAGCAAGTACAAAGCCGAAAAGGCTCATGATATTTTCTACTAAGAAGCTGCTTGCCAATAGCCCGGCTGCTGTAATTGAGCAGAATATGGCACCAAAGAAGAACAACACACCTAAAACAACTCGTCTTACGAAGTGCTTTCCCCTTCTTTTCCTGCCTGCAATCTCAGCGAGCTTCTGGCTTTTACTTTTTGCCGTCATGGTTATTCCTCCTTAGATTCTTTTACATGTCGTTTTTCGAAAAGCTTTTGGCTGACAACAATTGTTCCCGACATGCCCATCAATAGTATCAGCATTGCCTCTGCTGTTCCCTGGTAAACAAACCTGTATATTACCAGCACCATGTCTCCAAACAAGAACAAGTACCATACAAAAAGTTGAAGTGTTCGCTTCGCGTTTTTGATATTAATTCCGGCAAGAAGTATTCCGAAAACGCCGTAATAGAACAGCAGCCATAAAAACATCGGATATGCTACGTAATGCGTTTTTGTATAATGATTTATTTGAGGTTTAACCCACCAGTCGGCAAAAACAAGCACATGGATCAACATAAACTCCAGCATATAGGTTCCTCCGGTAAACTTCATCCATCAAGCGTATCCAGCTCTTTCGGAATGTTAATGCGGGCTTGCATCGGCTTTCGACCTTTTCTCGAATAAACAATGTGGTCCCCATTACCAAAAAAGCAATGCTAATCAGTAGTAGTGTTACTAACGGATATTCAAAAACATGCCTCCAAGTCTTTGTATATGCGAAACTGTAAGTGTTCTTCCATGCAACAACGGTCAACATCTCCTCCTATATTTGCTTTTATGGCGTTATTGGCTATTTCCGCATGCAATGGTTAATTAACATCTATCGTTCGAAATTCAACGTTTTGCGGCAACATGCTTTTTATGTCAGCATATCGTGACAATACAAATTGATAACAAACTCACAGGATTTCCCTGGCGCCTTATCACTTTAACCGTTGATAATCAGTCATGTCGCTATGTAGGCGCAAAAGTCTATCCCGGTACCTCCATGTATGTAATACTGCTGTCCGCCACCAGATAGACGGCCTTTAACCCCTCAACTCTCTCGTACACCCCCGGGATATCGGGTTTTACGTCAGGCCAGATCCGAATTCCGACATCCACATGGGTCCTATATCTGTATCGCGTGATCTAGTCTTAATTATTCACTACCATAAAGAACTTGTCTCCCGGCAACGGATACATGCTGAACTATTTCACCTGCTAATGCCAGAGCACTTGCCCAGTAAGTCGGCCGACTACTAGCACAATATGGTCGAATAGCATAAGAGCCTGACGTGTCTCACGCTTGACCATCAGTCCGCAGAAGCGTATTTTTCAGCCTACGGCTGTGCCGTTTTTACTGTGGTATCCCGTGGCTCATAGGGCATGGGAAAAGATGTGTTCTGCCTTTTTTTACAAAACACACGTCCTTTCACGCACAGAACATAAAACCAAAAACAAGTTTGACGATGTTAAAGAACGTTTGAACAGATTGGAAAAGGTAGATTTTGGGAAAATTCACAAATCTTATTTGATAAACTGAATGCACGTTTTTAAGAAGTTATATGACAAGATTGAGTTGACTTACAGAGAGGTGTTGTTTATAAGCAATTCTAGGATTGTGTCCGGCGTCAGGCTATTTTGAGCATGACAGATTTATGCTTTGTTTGTGCTAATAGTATATTATTGAAAAAATCATTTTCCGCTTAGCATTTTCGTCTCCGATCTCATTCGCACAATCCCGCAGCTTTTCGTGAATTAACGGCCGTTCCTCTGTTGATATTTCCAGAAAATTCATTGCCTCTTGAAGAGTATATCCGATTAACTTCATAAGTCTGTTTATTATTTCGATCCATGTCTTTCGTCTCGTTTCTGCTGCCATGTCATCTATAGATATGCATTGCGGGGCATAATCCTTATACAAGTACCTCACCTCCAACTTCCTCGCCCCAGTCGAGCTCTTCCGCATTGCCGATATCAGCTTGGGTGATTTCCACAAAAGACTTGCCCTAAAACTGCTCGAATATCTGGGTGGTAGATTTCGTAGTCATACCTTTCCATCCTTTAATTTGCGTTCTATTTACAGGCCCATCGCCTTCCGGAGAAATCGGCGGCGCGATCCTGTGTTGAGGCACAGAAGGAGCTTGTTTTCTCCTGGCAGTGCTTCTTCATCCCGCATAAACACGTAACTGCTGTTTCTGATCGATATCGTATATGTTTTCTCCACAACCTTTAACTCTCCAGCAGATGTCCGTAGCCAGTCCTTCGCAGGCTGATCGCGGATATCCGAGAAGAAATATACGAACTTCTTCCCGGCGGCCTTGTGCTCCGATTCGCATACCGCAACCAACCCCGGAAGGCCGACATATGCGCTCCGCCAGTTGGTCACCGGGTAAGGATTTCCATCCTTATCTGCACATTTTTCTAATCTTCCAAAAAAAACGTAAACAATAGTTTCATAATCTTCCCCACTTATCAGGAATCCAAACAAACATAACCTTGCGCAGCAAACTGAGTCTGTCGGGCCACAGGAGCGGAATCAACGGCCTGCTCTGCCGTTTTTCGCAGATTCCAAATGCTTTTACAGTTGAGTATGACAGAAGTATCCTTATTCCGCCCACAGTATATTGTCAAAAACAACTTATTTGAATATAATACCCATTGGTTGTCTACCTATTATATATATAACCGTTGGTTATTCGTCAAACACTATACTTTGCCAATATATGAGGGCCTCTACCAAGACATTTCTTCCGGAAAGACTGATTGCGTTAAGAACTGCACAGGGAATCACACGTGAGGAAGCCGCAAGAAGATTAACTATGTCTGCAATGGGGTATGGTCGATATGAAAAAGGAGAGCGGTTGCCCTCCTATCTGACAGTTTCCATTATGGCTCATTTTTTTAACACATCGACAGACTATCTGTATGGCTTATCTGATGATGATTCCCCCTCAAGCATAACCATCCATTCGTCCGATGACCCTGATCTTTTTCTGCTAGTGCAGACTGCACAAGCTAATAAAGACATTACGTCCCGGCTTCTTGCATATGCAAACCATTTAAAGGATCTGAAGCAATAGCAGTAAACATCAAAATATTCCGCACTTCTAATTCATGGTCTTGACGTTGTCAGCAAGGCACCGTGAGACCTCTAATCATTACCGCTTATCAGCCCTGACTGCTATTCTTATCAACCATATTATCGCGATCTATGGTTTCTTTGATGGCTCGATTAATAAAAGCATTCATGCTTTCCCCGCACTTTGCCGCATGCTCCGCGATTATATCCCTTTCGCCAAGCTGCATGCGGATCTGTATTAAATCATTTTTCTTTCGATATTTATTAGTTGCTCTCTTACTAACCTCATCATATGCCATCGCGGTCACCGTCCTTATCTATTGCTATACCGATAACACAATTTTACCTTATGTATTTCTAATATTCAAAGAAAAGACATATGTAAACTCCTTCATATACATGTATATTTCTATTGACATATACATGTATATGTCTTATTATATATATAACAATAAAAAAGAAATAAAAAATACAGCAGTGCACAGGAGTTGCCGCTCCTGTACACCCAGCAGGTGATACCAGCACCTACCAGCGGATTAACCGCGCTGCAATGTAAGTTTACTATTAGTCTGCCATTTTTTCAATGTGCCGATTCTTTCTTGCAATCGCAGCGTTCAAGACTTGTTTTTTACTGCCGTGTAGAGTGATACCCTGCACGGTATTTTTTATTTCTCCACATCACATCAGGAGGAATTCATTATGAAAACAGGGAAAAATTTTTTGAACGCAGCTGACGTATCCGAATACATGGATATCTCTATACCAATGGCGTATAAGATCATTCGCAAGCTCAATGACGAGCTCAAGGCACAGGGATTTATAACTGTTGCTGGCAAGATCAATCGTCTTTACTTTGAGCAGAAAGTCAACGGATTCATTGCATAAGGAGGATCATGAAATGCCAGTTTACAAAGATAAAAAGAATAATACATGGTATGCCAAGTTTAATTATAAGAACTGGACTGGCGAAACAAAGTTTACAACAAAAAGAGGATTCTCCACCAAGCGTGACGCAGTCGAATATGAGAGAGAGTTCAAACTCCGCATAGCCGGTAACTTGGACATGACCTTTGAAGAATTCGTAAAGTTATACCGAGAAGACCGTTACCCGAGAATCCGAGCAAGTACAACTGCGATGAAAGATCATATTATCGACACGAAAATTGTTCCATATTTTAAAAACCACAGAGTAACAGAGATCAAAGCAAAAGATATCATTAAATGGCAAAACGAACTCCTTAGTTATCGTAATCCCAAGACTGGAAAGCCCTACTCAAAAACATATCTCAGATCCATCCACAGTCAGATGAGCGCGATTATGAACTTCGCGACCAAATACTATGATCTGAGCGAAAACCCTGCACTTAAAGCCGGTAGTATCGGTATCAACAATGCTGAAGAAATGCAGTTCTGGACATTAGATGAATACCTGCTTTTCGCAGACGCAATCATGGAGGAACCTCTTTACTATTATTGTTTCGAAGTTCTCTACTGGACGGGAATACGTGAAGGGGAGTTACTTGCACTGACATTCGATGATTTTGATTTTGTTAATAAGACTATTTCCATTACAAAGACTTATCAGGTCATAAAAGGAGAAGAAATCATTGGTCCCCCTAAGACTTCCAAAGGTAACCGCATAGTAAATATGCCCGACCGTCTCTGTGATGAAATGAAAGACTATTTTGAAATGTGCTATGACAAAAATAGTACCCGGGCATTTGCTACGACAAAACACTCCCTGCATAAAGCAATGACTCGCGGCTCAAAACGTGCCGGTGTAAAAAGGATTCGCATACACGACCTTCGCCATTCACATATTTCATTGCTGATCAGTCTCGGCTTTAGTGCCGTTGATATAGCTAAACGAGTCGGCCATGAGAGTATCACGATCACCTTACGGTATGCGCACATGTTTCCTTCAACGCAAAAGGAAATGATGAACAGACTCAACGAACTCACTGAAGAAACGACGGAGGATTAATATGTCAGCTAAAAACAGAGACCGCCACGGCAGGTGGCGGTCAAAGACAATCGCTTTCCGAGTGTCTGACGAAGAATACAGGGCAATCGATGAAGCCGTATCACTAGCTGGTATGACAAAACAGGACTATATCATCAGGAAACTGATGAATAAAGACGTTGTAGTGGTCGGCAATCCGAGAGTCCATAAGGCACTGAAATCAGAAATGAAAAAACTTTGCGAAGCTTTACTCAGGCTGACCCTCTTTGGGGCGCTGCCTTCAAATTTCGTAAGTCATCCACAGATGAAGACATCGACTCCGCCCTTTTGAGAATACCAAAATCCTTAACATTACACCAAGAATATACCGCAGCGAATATATTGCTCAATCCAACCACTGAAGACGGCGCCTTAATAGGCTTAGCCACAATGCTATGTTGTGCAGCCCGTAATAACGAGGCAGCTGGTCTTAACTTTGGTGATATGTCCAAAATGATAAATCATCCTGAATACTATACGTTCAGGATCATACGTACAAGCGTAAGGGACAGTAATAGAAGAAAAGCCGGTGGCAAAACCCGAAATGCCGCACGGCGTCTTGTGCTTTTTAAGAGATTTGCAGATTTTATAATTGCAAGAAAATGCTTATTTTACAAAAGATATATAAAATTCAGATAATAGTCCCTTATCTGCTCTTTGGTACAATTCAATACATGATCCCCCATGTAGTCTTCCAGGATCTCTTTGCCAATCTTTATTTCTGGAATAACTGTCTTATTCTTAGGATCATCCATTGTAAGTTCGATATACTCTAGCGCTTTTTTAATGAAAGCTCTCTTCTTTTGATTGTCTTCATCAAAACGGACCGCTCTCTTTACCTCGTTTCCGATGTTCACCATTTGCTCGGGGAGGCTGAGATCAAACCATCTTTCTCTTATAACTGGTTCCATCTTTTTATAATCTCCGTGGCGTGGCTGATGCGCTCATGTCAGAATTAAGCTGCTCAACGGAA
>Ga0256404_1006479_pt1 | contig 19338 bp, 18 predicted proteins | sample RumenRJG_01DNA_FD_185990 | JGI IMG/M metagenome (GOLD analysis project Ga0256404, IMG submission 185990) | Bovine rumen microbial communities from Lethbridge, Alberta, Canada - RJG_01 | ecosystem: Host-associated > Mammals > Digestive system > Stomach > Rumen | place: Canada: Alberta | collected...
CAGTATTAACCGAGAGAATTTGTTGAAGGCTTTCAATCCGGAAAGTGTTGCCGTGAAAGCGAAGGATCTGATGGCTGTAAGCCGTGCGGAAAGGTCAGAGCTGGTAAAGGGCAAGGAGGTTGTTTATATCTATCACGATACGATTGATGAGACAAGCCATACATCGGAAACCAAGGTGTTTTACGCCTGTGAGGAGACAATAGAGGAGCTGATTACACTTGTAAGGACTATTGTGAATGATTTTGGCGGTATTAATATTATGATTACCTCCGATCATGGCTTCTTATATACATATAGCCCGCTTTCAGAGGAGTCAAAGACGGAAAAATCTGACTTCGTTCACAGAATCGTGGAGTACGCAAGGCGGTTTGCAATACTAACAAAGGGTGATGATCCGGAGTATCTGCTTCCGGTTAAGTTTATGGAAGGCAGGACGGATTATTATGGATATGCACCGAGGGGAGATATCCGTATTAAGACAAGTGCGGGATCCGGCATGAACTTTGTTCATGGTGGAGTGAGCCTGCAGGAGATGTGCGTACCGCTTATAGAGTACAAGCATCTTCGTAATAGCTCAAAGGAGTATCAAAAGAATAAAGAAAAGTATGATACCAAGCCTGTAGAAGTAACACTGTTGTCTGCGAATCATAAGCTTACGAATATGATCTTCTCGCTAAACTTCTATCAGAAGGATGCGGTCAGCGGGAACAGAGAAAAGGCTGTGTATGATACATATTTTGTGGATTCGACCGGAAAGAAGATATCTGATGTTCAGAAGATATTTGCGGATAAGACCGGAGCTGATGCTCAGGATAGGACATTCAGATGCAATTTCAGCTTGAAGTCCCAGGCATATGACAGTAAGGAAACATACTATCTTATCATAGAGCAGGTAGATAGCACGGATCTTCCGCAGAGGATAGAATTCCAGATTGATATTGCATTTGCGGCGGATGATTTTGGATTTTTTAGCTAAGGAGACGATGTAATTATGGATTACATGGATGGTTTTGACGGACATAAGGAAGAGAATGCAGAGAATACAGATGTGAACTCTGCCGGGGAATCTTCCGGAAATCGTGAGGAATTGAATAAAAAACTTCGCCAGACTTTTGACGGCAAGATTGTCCGTAAAGACCTGACGAAGCATATCAAAGAGGGTGCGAATGTTCCTATCTATGTATTGGAATATTTGCTTGGTCAGTATTGTAATTCAGATGACGAGGCTATTATTGAGCGTGGCGTGGAAACTGTAAAAAGTATCCTTGCCAATAATTATGTGCGTCCGGATGAAGCTCAGAAGGTGCTTTCTATCTTAAGAAAGAAAGGCTCTCATACGGTTATTGATCTGATTACTGTAGAGCTTAACATGAAACTGGATATGTATGAGGCATCGTTCTCGAACCTTGGCCTTACAAGGATTCCGATTTCAGAAGATTATCCGGAACAGTATGACAGGCTCCTGTGCGGCGGCATATGGTGTATCGTCCAGCTCGAATACGGTGGAGACGGTTCCGATGATTTTGGAATAGTAGGTTTAGACGGAGGAGAACTGCGATCAAAAAAATCAAAACAGAAAGATATTTCTCCTGTGTCCATTACAAAGCTCACTCCGATTCAGATGCCGAATGTGGATATGAATCAGCTGAAAGAAGGAAGAAAAGCATTTAACAAGAATGAATGGATAGATGTTCTCCTTCGTTCTACAGGTATGGAACCCGATGAACTGTCATATCGTGAAAAATGGCTCTTGCTGACACGTATGCTGCCACTGGTTGAAAATAACTTTAACCTGTGCGAATTGGGACCTCGAAGCACAGGTAAATCACACTTGTATAAAGAGATTTCTCCTAATAGCATTCTTGTGTCCGGCGGACAGACCACTGTGGCAAACCTGTTTTATAACATGAGCAGGCGTACCATGGGGCTTGTAGGATTATGGGATGTTGTTGCTTTTGATGAGGTGGCCGGTATCAACTTCAAGGATAAAGACGGCATCCAGATCATGAAAGACTATATGGCTTCGGGATCCTTTGCCAGAGGTAAAGAAGAGAAAGCAGCATCCGCATCCATGGTATTTGTAGGAAATATCAATCAGAGCGTTGATGTTCTTCTTAAGACATCGAGCCTGTTCGATCCGTTTCCACCTGAGATGGGAACGGATACGGCTTTTCTCGACAGAATGCATTGCTACAATCCGGGATGGGAGATACCAAAATTCAGACCGGAGCATTTTACAAATGATTATGGTTTTATAACAGACTACCTTGCAGGGTTCATCCGTGAGCTGAGGAAAGAGCAGTTTGGCGATGCCATAGATAAGTATTTCAGATTAGGAAAGAATCTTAATCAACGTGATACCATAGCTGTCCGCAGGATGGTTGATGGATATCTGAAACTGCTGTATCCCGACGGAAACTTTAGCAAGGAAGATGTTGCAGAAGTATTGGAAATCTCTCTTGAGATGAGAAGACGTGTTAAAGAACAGCTTAAGAAGCTCGGCGGCATGGAGTTCTACGATGTCAACTTCTCATACATTGATATGGAAGATATGGCGGAACATTATGTGTCTGTGCCGGAGCAAGGCGGCGGAAAGCTGATCCCCGAAGGTATGTGTAATCCTGGACAGGTATATACAATCTCGCAGGGCAAGACAGATATGATTGGAGTATTCCGTCTTGAATCACAGATGCTTCCCGGTAATGGAAAGTTCGACCGTACCGGCCTTGGAACCGATAGAGAGTGTAAGGAAGCAGTAGATACCGCATTTAATTTCCTTAAAGCAAATGGCAACAGAATCAGTGGCTCACTTGCTGCTATGAACAAGGATTTCATAATCAATTATCAGGATCTGCAAGGCATAGGTATGACACATAAGCTGGCACTGCCTACGCTTATTGCACTGTGTTCAATAGCCCTTGGCAGACCTGTTCAGAGTTCCATGGCTGTAATAGGAGATTTCAGCATAGGTGGAACTATTATGAAGGCAGATAACCTCGCAAGTACCTTGCAGGTATGCCTTGATAGCGGAGCAAAGAAGGTATTATTACCGCAGACTTCGGCGGTTGATCTCGGAACAGTTCCAGCAGAGCTTATGAGCAGCTTTAGCCTGGTGTTCTATCAGAGCGCAGAGGATGCAGTATTTAAGGCATTGGGAGTGGAATAAATATAACGGATGCAGGTTATAAGTACTTAGATAGATGATGGAGTGATTGACTTGGAAGATTATATTGATATCCAGTTTCCAGAGGAAAAGAAAATAAAAATTGTAATTGATGGTGAAGAGTATGTATTTAAGGCTATTTTCTCGCTTAGAGATTATGAAACTGTTATAGGTGAGCTGGAAAAGGATAACTATCAGTATAAAGATATAGTTGCTAAGGTTGTTATCAATCATATATGTGAGGGAGATGCAAATGCGCTGACATCAACTGTGTTACCAGATAAACTCCTTCATAGCTATATGGATGAGGTAATAAAGGATTCAGAACGCATACGACGCATTTATGATGATAAGACTGATATCACGGATAAATATGAAAGGTTTGTATTATCGGTAAAGGATAATATAAACAATGAGATAGGTGCGATAAAAGATAGCCTCGCAAATATACAACTTCCCAAGATAACTATTCCAAAATGGTATTTTCAGCAGATTCCGGCATTGACGATACCAAAGGAGATATTCAATATAAAACCGCTCATCCCTGACATGAGTATAGTGACGGAAAGCTTATCGCAGATAGCACAATCCGTTATTAACACTCAGGAAATGGCAAAAAGCATTGCTGAGAGCTTTCAGCCAATAATTGAAATGCAACAATCATTTGTTGCGCAGATAGCAAAGCAGGCAGCGCAAGTATTATCTCAGCTCCCATCACTTTCTTATTCGGAAGAAAGAATCGAGGAAATGAGAAAAGCCCTTTGTAAGTGGGGAGAGTATGGATGGACTTTACCAGGTCATGCAAGATTATCTGAATTTCTGATAGAACCATCAAGCACAAAAGAGGCAAATAGTATAGCTTCAAAGTATTGCACAAAAAAATCTATGCAGAAGATTTTTGAAGATACCAAGGAATTTGCTTCGGTAAGGAAAAGTGATTTTTCGGAAGCCATAGACGATTATAACGATAAAAGATATAAGTCCTGTGCCTGCATTCTGTTCTCTTTGATTGATGCCAGACTTATTAGAATGCAGACTGAAAAGGAACAAGGTAAACTGGTTCGGCGTAAAGTTGGTAAAGGAGCAGTAGAGAAATCTAGAGATAAGATACTGAATGATTCAGATATAGAGAATAAGTTTTTTACAGTATTAAGGTTTGAAAATGTATACACTTGCCTTGCTAAGTTTTTTGAGGATGGGAAAAACTTCGTAGAGCAACCAGAAGTAATTAATAGAAATTTTCTTGCTCACGGAATGCTAACAAGACGTGTTTCAAAGCGTGATTGTGATCAGCTATTTTTACTTTACTATAATTGGCTTTCTATATTGGAGAAGTATTGAGACTATAGTTGGAAGATATAAGGTTGTTACACTTTGCGGTAGTACAAGATTTAAGGATGCTTTTATGGAGGCACAGAAAAGACTAACGCTTGAAGGGATTATTGTTATAAGCGTCGGCCTATTCGGGCATTCCGGCGATTTCGAGGTCTGGGATGGAATGGATGAAGGCACCCTATCAAAGACCAAAGAAATGCTTGATGATATGCATAAGCGCAAGATAGATATGGCTGACGGCATATATGTGATAAATGTCGGAGGTTATATCGGAGATAGCACAAGGTCGGAAATAGAATATGCCGAGGCACTTGGCAAATCGGTTGATTATTTGGAACGATTATAAAGAGACATATTTAGGAGGAAAGCAGTATGGATACAATAGAATGCCCTGTCTGCGGATACCCAAGCGCAGAGAAGCAAGCAACTTATGACCCTGTGACAGTTTTTTATATGTGTCCTGTTTGTGGAAGATATGAGTTTTTTGAAACAGAAATAATGCGTCCGTCTTTAGATAAAACAAAATTGGCATCTTTTTTGTATTATAAAGGCTTTCGGAGAAGAAAAGATTTATCCACTGAATACAGATATCACACAACTCTATCTAAGGAAAAGTGCGATGAATATGTGAAAGACTTTAAGAACGGAGATATAAAGCACGGGCATCCAGTTCATATGGACAATGATATTATTCATGCGTGGTATCCCACAAGTTTTGCTGAGAAAATAGACATGATTCTGTTGAAACTTGCAGAATTATCAGATTATGTTGGACAGGAGATAAGGATTTCAAAATATGAATTATATGGCTTGATGTTTGTTGAACATTATAAATCTGGAGAGAAAGAGATGCTTGCTGATAATGATATGAGTAAGCAGGCTTTCTTCATTGAAAACTATTTGATAGAAATGGGCTATATAAAAGGTTCTCCTACAATAAGCGGAGATCAGGCAGGCGAAATTACGATCACACCATCGGGATATCAAAGAATTGATCTGCTACGGAGAAATACAGGAGAGGGTAGGAATGTTCTAGTTGCAATGAAATTTGGTGATGATACCAAGAATCTAAGGGAAGCAATTAAGCTTGGCATTCGTGACGCAGGATATAATCCTATTTTAATTGATGAAGTTGAGCATAATGAGCTGATTACACCGGAGCTTTTAAGTCATATAAAAAATAGTAAGTTCGTTGTTGTGGATCTTACTCACCAAAATAATGGTGCATACTTTGAGGAAGGTTACGCTATGGGGCTGGGAAAGCCAGTAATTCAATTATGTCAAAGTGGGACTAAACTACATTTTGATATAGCTCAAAAAAATACTATTATTTGGGATACGGAATCAGATATTCCGCTTCGATTAAAGAACAGGATTAAAGCTACCATAGAGTGAATAAAAAAATAGGGGATGTAATTTCTGACATGCCTATGATACTATTTTTATTCTTATGATTTGTTTGAAAATTAAAAGAGTGGGTAGAGAGACATTGTTTAATTAATAAGTTTAGACGTATCAGTAAAAGGATTAGTATCAAAAGAATTTCTACTATTGTAGATATCAAGTTGTCCGGGGTTTGAAACCGATATCTCATTAAAAGAATAACACCCGCAGGAAGCCTGCGGGTGTTTTTTACCTGAAGTGCTGTTTAACTCTTGTAAACTACGGGAGTGTAATCATCTCCGGACAGCATAACAGTATGTCCGTCATAAAATACGCTGATCTGACCGAGCGCTATGGTATTACCGGGCAGCTCGATTATTGTTCCTCCGGGTATAAAAACAGTTTCATTTGAAAGTGTTCCGTTCTCGAAGATGTGTTTCTACATAATAATGCGGATAACAGGAATCGAACCTGCACCCCATAAGGACTAGATCCTAAGTCTAGCGCGTCTGCCAGTTCCGCCATATCCGCCGATAGATGTATGGTATCATTTCGGGTATTAAAAGTCCAGTGAAAAATATATCGCATTATTTGTCCCAATCAGTATAATTATATGTAGAAAAACCAACTTATCATAAGGGATTACCATGAAGAATATCAGGATCACCCTAAGTTATGACGGCACCCGTTACAACGGCTGGCAGCGGCTTGGGGATACGGACAACACCATACAGGAAAAATTAGAGACTACCTTGGGCAGGATATTAAATCAGGAGATAGAGGTCTTCGGGTCGGGTCGGACCGATGCCGGAGTCCACGCTCTGGCCCAGGTGGCCAGCTTTTTTGTGGACGAAAGTAAGCTGGATGGTTTTATTAGGGATCTTCCCGGTTTTATCATGAAGGAGGCTAACAGATATCTCCCTCAGGATATCCGGATAAATGACTGCCAAAAGGCAAATGACAGATTTCACGCCAGACTTAATGCCAGGGTCAAGACTTACGAATACAGGATAGACAACGGTCCGGTAGCCAGGGTTTTTGAGAGAAAATACCTTACCAGGATCGAAGAACCCATAGACCCGGATAAACTGAAAGAAGCTGCTTCTTATTTTGTGGGAGAGCATGATTTTAAGGCTTTCTGCGGGAATAAACATTACAAGAAGTCCACGGTAAGAAAGATCTATTCTATAGACGTGAGGAAGGAAGAGGGCATAATCTATATCCGCTTTAAGGGAAGCGGCTTCCTTAGGAATATGGTTAGGATAATCGTGGGAACCATGACGGACTGTGCTTTGGGAAGGATGGAGATGAGTGACATCCCCGGAATCTTCGAATCCGGGGAGCGGGCTAATGCGGCGCCCACCGCCCCGCCCCAGGGATTGTTCCTGGTAGAAGTAGAATACTAGCCTATCGCATTGTATATCTGCAACACTCCTGAGCTGCCGGTGGCCATGATGATCCCGGCCAGAAGGACTCCCAGCATAACTGCCAGGCAGCTTGACTTGAAATCCATGTCCAGGATGCTGGCGGCCAAAGCTCCGGTCCAGGCACCTGTACCGGGCAGGGGAATACCCACAAAAAGCAGGAGGGCAAGGAAGAGTCCCCTTCCGGCTTTCTCTTCAAGCTTCTTACCGCCTTTCTCGCCTTTTGTAAGGCAGAAACTGCAAAGCCTGCCTACAACAGGCTTATCATCTCCCCATTCCAGGACTCTTCTGGCGAAGAGGTAGATAAAGGGGACAGGCAGCATATTTCCGAGAATGCATATTATGTAACTGGGGATCACGGGTAACCCGGCTACGGCTACGGCCCAGGGAAGGGCCCCTCGAAGCTCCACCAGGGGTACCATGGATATAAAAAATGCTATTAAATAACTGTTCACGGCTGGTCTCCAAAATGATCTTTTTCAAAAAATAATTATGATAAATAACCGGCCCGATGTCAATGATAACGAGAAGATAATTGTCAACTTCGCGAATTTGTTGTATAATGACTGCGAAAAAAATGATTTTAGGGGTCGGAAAGGATGAGCGAGATATATGGATGAGAGAACCAAACTTGAACTGATACAGCAGCTTAAGTCAGAGATTAACGGTGTCGATGAAAGCAAAGACCCGGAGAATGTTAGATATATCCGTGAGAGGAATGCCGTGGAGTCCTTGGAGAACAGAACTTCCGAGGCCGAGAGGGAAGAGCAGGCCCGTATCGCCGAGATTAAGAAGCAGCAGAAGAAGAAGGAAGAAGAGGAAGCCCTTTTCCGTGACCTGCTGAACCAGAGGCGGGGAAGATGAGAATATCCTCCGGCTTTATCCTTTAAGATAATTCAGCGTATAATGTACTTCATTTTTATCGTCTATCTCCATTATTATATATGAAGGTAGGCGATTACTTTGTCTTGGGAAGGTGACGCTGCCGGGGTTTATAACCGTAACGTCATCATTTATCTCGATGAGGGGATAGTGGCTGTGGCCGCACATTACGATGTCCGCCCCTTTTTGTCTGGCAGCTTCCTTTATCCGCTCCGTTCCGTAATATATGTCATACCTGTGGCCGTGGGTCAGCCAGATCTTCCGGCCTGCGATAGTTATCATGTCCTCCTTGGGATAGGGCAGGAAGAAGTCGTTATTCCCGGCTATGATGGCCTTGGGGCATTTTATCTCCACTCCCGTGAACAGGTCCACGTCACATACATCTCCCAGATGAATGAAATAATCAATGGGGGACACATTCTCAAGGATCTTGTCCAGATGATATGTCTTTCCGTGAGTATCGCTTACTATAAGTATCTTCATTTCATCTTCCTTTATATACCTTCTGCAGGGCGGCAAGCTCTGATGCAAAGCGCTCTGTGACTTTCTTAGGGCCGGTGATCTTAACGTCCGTGCCCAGTGAAAAGATCCAGCCCAGGAACTGGTCGCTTAAGGCCACCTCTACATGGGTGACGGACCAGCCTTTCTTCTTCGCGGGATGGATGGGGATCTCTTTTCCGAAGCGGTCCAAGAGGACGCCAACCATCTCATCCTTAAACTCCAGTTTGACGGACACTTCTTCTCCGCCGAACATCCCGAAATTCTTTCTGGCGTAGGAAGCCATGTTGAATTCTTTAAAATGTTCCTTTCCTTCACGCCTGTCATTTGTGAGGGAAATGTTCTTCATTTTATCTACCCGGTAATGCTTGATCTTATCATCCTCAGCGTCGAAGCCTATAAGGTAGTAGTTCTCGTCGTCCCAGGTAAGGGCCCAGGGGCTGATCTCATAAGTCTTGTCCTTGCGGCGCTCCATCCGCTTCTGGAGGTTCCACTGCATGTATTCGAAGCGGATCTTCCGGTTATCGGAAATGGCGTTGTGGAGCTCATCTACATTATAATAGATGCTTTCGTTCATGGTCTTGATACGGCCCTGGACCACCACCTGGCGCTTAAGCTGGCTGGCCTCGTAATCGCTGGCCAGGCTGGTAACCTTCTTTATCAGCTCATTTGATTTCTTCTCGGTGATGAATTTGGAGGATTGGATAGCGTCCACCAGGAGCTTGAGCTCTGCGATATCAAACTGCTTACTGCCTACGTGATAGGAAAATGTCTTGCCGGTCTTCTCGCCGATGATGTCCAGGCCTAAAACCCGCAGGGATTCAAGGTCGTCATATAAGCTTTTTCTGTCGGCGGTAACGCCGTAACCCTCCAGGTAGTCCTGGATCTCGGGCATGGTGATGGAGTGGTTGTCGTCGGTCTTCTCCTGCATGATGCGGCTGAGGTAGTAGAGTTTGAGTTTTTGTTTGGGTCCTTTGGGCATACGCGAATCCTCCTTATTACATATGAGTATAACATATTTTGATTGTGAAGGCGTATTTAAATATGTATACTGGAAATGATAAGGAGGATTGGGTATGACGGAGAAATTGTATGATAGAGATGCGTGTGAGAGGGAGTTTGAGGCGGATGTGGTGAGCTGCGAGGCTTGCGGCAAGGGCAGGTTTAAGGTGGTGCTGGATAGGACCCTGTTCTTTCCCGAGGAGGGCGGCCAGACCCCGGATAAAGGGACCATAAACGGACTTCCGGTAGTTGATGTACAGATAAAGGATGAAGTGATCTTTCATACCCTGGAGTTGAAAGACGGCCTGCCGGATCTGAATCCGGGAAGTCATGTATCGGGAAAGATCGACTGGGAGCACAGGTACTCCAACATGCAGCAGCATACCGGAGAGCACATCTTTTCCGGCCTGGTCCACAGCCGTTTCGGTTATGAAAATGTGGGATTTCATTTAAGCGATTCCATCGTTACCATGGATTACAACGGGGAGATAAGCCCGGAAGATATAGAACGGCTGGAACTGGAGGCCAACAGGGTCATAAGCCGGCAGATTCCCGTAAATGCCTCCTACCCTGATAAAGAAAAACTTGATGCACTTGAATACCGAAGCAAGAAGGAATTATCCGGGCCCATTCGTATAGTGGATATCCCGGGAGTAGATACCTGCGCCTGCTGTGCCCCTCATTTGCACAATACCGGGGAAGTGGGCCTGCTTAAGGTTTTGGATGTCTCTTCCCATAAGGGAGGGGTAAGAATCTCCATCCTCTGCGGTTTCAGGGCCCTGGCGGATTATGGCTCCACCCGGGAGGAACTAAAGCATGTCAGCCACCTGACCTCCGCCCCATTGCCGGAGACGGCAGAGGCTGTGTCCAAACTCAAAAATGAGCTGGAGAAGACCAAATACCTGCTGGTCCATACCAAGATGCAATACCTGGAGTGCCTTATAAATGCGGCACTGGAAAAGAAAGAGCCGCCCATCATTTTCACCGAAGAAACTGACTCAAACATTTTGCGGGAGGGAGTTAATAAAATGACGGCCCTTTGTGAGGGCTTCTGCGGTATCTTTGCGGGAGATGAAAGGTCCGGCTACTCCTTTATCGTAGGCAGTCGGGACTCGGACTGCAGTCAGCTGGCGGGGAGGATGAGGACTGATTTCAAGGCAAAATGCGGGGGAAAAAGAGAGATGATCCAGGGCCATATCGACGCAAAAAGGCATGAAATAAAAAGATTCTTTTCATAAAACCTCTTTTATGGTAAGATATATAAGGTTAAGTAGTATTTGAACAGGAGGCTCTTCGAAAGTGGAGAATGAAGTTGTATCCAAGAATTTTATCGAGCTTGAGATAGATAAGGATTTAAGTGAAGGACATTACGACCGGGTATGCACCAGATTTCCGCCGGAACCCAACGGTTATCTTCATATCGGCCACGCCAAGTCCATCCTTTTGAATTACGGTCTGGCTCAGGAATATAATGGCGAATTCCACATGAGATTTGATGACACGAACCCCACCAAAGAGAAGGAAGAGTTCGTGGACTCCATTAAAGAAGATATCCGGTGGCTGGGAGCTGACTGGAAGGATCATTTGTATTTTGCATCAGATTATTTTGACAGGATGTATGAGGCGGCAGTCAGCCTTATTCGTAAGGGCAAGGCTTATGTCTGCGATCTTACGGCAGAGCAGATTAAGGAGTACCGGGGGACTTTGACGGAGCCCGGCAAGAACAGCCCTTACAGAGACAGAAGCATAGAAGAGAATCTTGAACTCTTTGATAATATGAAGAAGGGCAAATATGCCGACGGTGAGAAGGTGCTTCGTGCCAAGATTGACATGGCAAGTCCTAATATCAACATGAGAGACCCCATCATTTACCGTGTGGCTCACATGACTCACCATAACACTGGGGACAAGTGGTGCATTTACCCTATGTATGATTTTGCCCATCCTTTAGAGGATGCTTTTGAGGGGATCACCCATTCCATATGTACCCTGGAATTTGAAGACCACAGACCGCTCTACGACTGGGTTGTGAGGGAAGTGGGATTTGAGAAGCCCCCCAGGCAGATAGAGTTTGCCAAGCTCTATCTCACTAACGTCATCACCGGTAAGAGATATATTAAGAAGCTGGTGGAGGACGGTATCGTAGACGGATGGGACGACCCCAGACTGGTATCCATCGCGGCTCTGAGGCGCCGGGGCTTCACACCGGAGTCCATTAAGCGTTTCGTGGAACTCTGCGGTGTATCCAAGGCCAACTCTTCCGTGGATTACGCCATGCTGGAGTACTGCATCAGGGAAGATCTGAAGCTGAAGCGGCCCAGGATGATGGCCATCCTTGACCCGGTGAAGCTTATTATAGATAATTATGAAGAGGGCAGGAGCGAAGAGCTTGAAGTGCCCAATAACCTTGAGAACGAATCCCTTGGTTCACGCAAGGTGACATTTTCGAGAGAACTCTACATAGAGAGAGAAGACTTTATGGAGGAGCCCCCGAAGAAGTATTTTAGGCTTTTCCCCGGTAATGAAGTGCGGCTGATGAATGCGTATTTTGTGCGCTGCACCGATTTTAAAAAGGATGAGACGGGGAAGATCACGGAGATTCATTGTACCTACGATCCTGATTCCAAAGGGGGTAACAGTCCCGACGGACGTAAGGTAAAAGGGACTATCCACTGGGTTGATGCGAAGAACGCATTTTCTGCGGAGGTGAGACTCTACGAGAATCTGGTGGACGAGGAGAAGGGCAAGCTCTCAGAGGACGGCAGCCTGAATCTTAATCCCAATTCACTGGTGGTTATGAAGGATTGCAAGCTGGAGGCGGCGCTTTCGGAAGCGAAGGAGTACGAGAGCTTCCAGTTCGTAAGGAACGGATTCTTCTGCGCGGATTCCAAGGATTCCAAGCCGGGTCAGCCCGTATTTAACAGGATAGTATCACTTAAGAGTTCATTTAAGCTAGAGACAAAATAGAGGGAAAGGATAGATACGCATGGGTAATTTATTTTCGGACATGAGCAAGTTCGGCATCGAGCTCGATGATGACATGAGCATCTTTGAAGAGGAAAAGAAGCCGACGACTGCAGGGGGAGCAGCTGCTCCGGTAGAGCTGAAGGAAGAGGACTTTTTGATCGATAAGGCTGTTAAATGCCCCTTGTGTGATGCCACGTTTAAGGTTAAGACCGTTAAGAGCGGTAAGGTTAAGCAGCTTGAGACGGATGATGTTTTGCGTCCTATTTTCAAAGAGATGGATGCTAACAAGTATAATGCCACAGTATGTACTTATTGCGGATATGCTACTCTTAATAATGCATTTAAGCCCTTGCCGTCAGCCCAGGCCAAGCTTATCAGAGAGAAGATATCACAGAATTTCGACGGCAGCAGTTTTGAGACGGATGAACCGACATACAGCTATGATATGGCTGTGGAGAGATATAAGCTGGCTCTTATTAACAGTGTGGTTAAGAAAGGAAAGATCAGCGAGCGTGCCAATATCTGCCTTCGTGCCGGATGGGTGGTAAGAGGCAAGAGAGAGAGCTTAAAGCCCGACAGTCCTAATTATCAGGCAGTGGCTGCAGAGTGTCTTAAGCAGGAGGACGAGTTCTTTAAAAATGCTTTGGACGGCTTCATTAAGGCTACCATGACAGAGGATTATCCCATGTGCGGTATGGATGAGTCCACGGTTGACTATCTTATTACCAACCTGGCTGTTCATTTTAAGAAATACGATATAGCCTCTAAGACCATTGCCCGTATCCTTACTTCAACTACAGCCAACAGACGTATCAAGGACAAATGTTATGACCTGAAAGAGACTGTAGTGGCAGAGATTAAGAAGCAAAAAGCGGGACAATAAAGTTTTTTGACAAGAGATAACAAATAGTTTAAAATATAAGAACACGATTGCGAAAGGAGAGATATAAGTGAAGAAATTATTCAGATTCTTACTTTTTCTTGCAGGGATAGCAGCAGCAGTTTGCGCAGGCCTTCTCATTTATAAGAAGTTTTTTGAGATCGACGAGGATTATGACGAGGACGATTTCGATGATTTTGAGGATTATGATGACGAAGATTTCGAGCCTGTTAAGAGAGAATACGTTCCCATCACTCTCGATAAAGAAGAGAAGAAGGAAGAGCCGGCTGAGGCTTAAGATTTTTTGTTCAGATAATAAGGGTAATTCTAGGGGGCATCTCGATGTGAGATGCCCCTTTTTTAAATCATATTTTAATTTCTATAGAAGTATTCTTACTGTTCAATTGGGCTATAGCCCGCTCTATACGTGAGCGTACGGTCTTTATCTCCGGTGTGGTATTTAAGAATTCAAAGGCCGGATTATCTAAAACCCCGATAACGTCCTCCGGGTCTAACCGGGCACTTCTGGGATTATGGGCTTTGAGATTCTCATTTATCCATTTATCAATCTTATTAAAGTAGCCGTCTCCCGAAAACGTAACTCCCTTATAGAATAACTCATCAACGGAACCCGCATAGAGGTCAAGAAAGCGCAGAGTCTCGGTGGCATTATTAACGCTGGCATAAAAGAGGGCGGCAACAAGGAAGAATCTGGCCGTAAGATCAGGATTAAGGGCCGAGAGGTTATACAGTTTTATAATCTCCGCCGTACGTCCTATGGTCTCCTTTGCCACATCGGCCTTACTCAGGTTAACAGTCAGGTAACCGATGGATGTGCTGACCTGATTCATAAGGTTGGTAAACATACAAACCTGGGCAAAGGCGTTAGCTTCCTCGCTCTTGCCTAAGTCCTGATAAGCCTGGATAAGCAGGTCCGTATCAGGATAAAGCATCCCGTCTGCATCGCAAAGGGGTGAAAGGGTATCCACTACGTAGGAAGGCTTGCCTATAAGCAGGTCGGCCATACATTTAACAGAAAGGGCTGTGCGTCGCTCGTTCTGGACTACTGACTCTGACAGAACGGTTTTACACATTTTCCTGATCTGCTCTAAGATATTGGTCTGCTCTTCCTTGGTCTCCAGCCGGTTATAGTTGGCGATGAAAAGGGCAGACATGCGAACCAGGAACTTATGACAGGAATAATGATTCCTGATGTAGGCGTTGGCCAGTACAAAGGTATCCTTAATGTCACCGTTTGCAAAGCCTGCGGTAAGCTCCGCAACAATAATGTCAATCTGATTATCCGTAAGCTGTGATTCGTAACCCAACAGCTCATCTACTGTAACTCCGAAAAAGGCGGCAAGCTGGGGAAGCAGCATAACGTCCGGAATGCTCTGGGCGTTCTCCCACTTGGATACAGATGCCTTGGTGACTCCCAGATATCTGGCAACCTCCTCCTGAGTAATCCTTTTTCCGTGCCTATACTTCAGGATGTTCTCGGCAATATGCAATGTATTCATATTATACTCCTATCCCGGGGCGGGATCTCCCAAACCCGACCCGACGACAATTAGTATCTGTATGATACTATTTTTAGTAGACTTTGTCAACCGACGGTGGAAGAACTGAAAGCTGACAGGGGGCAAAGCTGACAGGGGGACGTACCTTTTGTCATGTTATCGCTAGAAAAAGAAAACAATGTTCTGTTTCACAAAAACATGACAAAAGGTACGTCCCCCTGTCAGCTTTAGGCTGGCTTAAGGATGACCCTTTATTATAATCTCATAAGCAGCGAAGAAAGGAGCTGATAATGCATGAAACCACGACATGAATGGAAACATGAGATCAATATTATGGACATGTTTATCCTGAGGCAGAGCCTGAGAGCCATATGCCTTCCGGATCCCAACACTATAGATGGAAGATACGAGATAAGAAGCATTTATTTCGATGATATAAATGATACGGCATTAAAAGAGAAGATAAACGGTGTCAATAAAAGAGAGAAATTCAGAATCAGGTTTTACAACAACGACACCTCCTTCATTATGTTGGAAAAGAAATCTAAATTTAACAATCTGACAATGAAGGATCAGGCGAAACTTACATTTATTGAGGCAAAGCTCCTGTCGGAAGGAGACTATGACTGGATGAAGGACAGTGATAAGGACCTTATTAGAGAGCTTTACTCCAAGATGCAGTCAAAAGTCATCCGACCAAAAACCATAGTGGATTACACCAGAGAGCCTTTTATATATGCTCCGGGTAATGTAAGGGTGACACTTGATTACAACATAAGATCGGGACTTTACTGCACGGATTTCCTGTCTATGGAAGCTGCAACGGTTCCCGTTCCCGACAACCCCATAATCTTAGAGGTTAAATGGGACGAATATCTGCCGGATATCATAAGAAACTGTGTACAGCTTCAAAGCAGACATGTAACGGCATTTTCAAAATATGCAGCATGCAGAGCATACGGCTAGAGCATTTTATATAGAAACAGAAATCAGAATAAACATGTATGAGAAAGGTAAAGGTTGGCATTATGACATTCAACGACATTTTTAAATCAAATTTCTTATCAAACGTAACTGCGGTAACCCCCCTTGATATGATCCTTACCATAGCACTGGCATTTGGTATCGGAGTTTTCATTTTCTTTGTATACAAGAAGACCTTCAGCGGGGTGATGTACTCCTCCAGCTTCGGCATAACCCTTGTAGCTCTTACAATGATCACTTCCATTACAATCCTGGCGGTTACCAGTAACGTAGTTCTTTCCCTTGGTATGGTTGGTGCTCTTTCTATCGTTCGTTTCAGAACGGCCATAAAGGAGCCCCTTGACATAGCTTTCTTGTTCTGGTCAATAGCAGCCGGTATTATCCTTGCCGCAGGTCTTATTCCCTTAGCGGTAATCGGAAGCATAGTTATCGGACTTATCCTTCTTATTTTTGCAGGACACAAGTCCAATGTTAACCCTTATATCCTTGTAGTACGCTGTGAGAATCAGGACAGCGAGTCAAATGCAATGCAGTATGTAGGTCAGAATACGGACCGCATGGTAGTAAAGAGCAAGTCGGTTCAGAAGGGACTTATTGAGACTAATTACGAGGTACGCCTTAAAAATGATAACACCGCCTTTGTTAATACCCTTTCAGGTCTTGAGGGAGTATCATCTGCAGTGCTGGTAAGCTACAACGGTGACTACATGGGATAATGTGAAACCGTGTAAGCAAGCAGTAAGGAGGCAACATATGGCTGTGAGCAAAAAGATAGATATAATATGCGTTGTGATTACGGTAATAACCCTGATCCTTACGGTTCTTTTTATAAACGGCAGGAGTTTTGGAGTTGAGGCATCTTCCCCATCGGAAGAGACTGCGGAAGATGACGGACACTTTACTTCAAGTGATGTTAAGACCCAGGCTTCAACCGAGGATGCCACGGTAATTACCCTGGATGGAGATTCGGCAACGGTGACGGGCAACGGAGCATACTATGCCAACAATAAGCTGACCATAGCCTACAAAGGAACTTATGTGCTTAAGGGAACTTTGAACGGGCAGATAGAAGTGGATGCTGACGGAGACGATAAAGTATGGCTGATATTGGAAGGGCTCAGTGTAAATTGTCAGGACAGTGCGGCTCTCTACATAAAGAAAGCAGACAAGGTCTTTGTAAACCTTGTGGAAGGAACGACTAACAGCTTCGAGTCCGGAAGTACATACTCGGCTTCTGCTGAAAAAGACGGAATTGACGGAGCTATTTACTCAAAAGAAGATTTAACTATTAACGGAACCGGCAGCTTAAGTGTAACGGGAAAATACGCCCATGGGCTGGTCTGCAACGATACCCTGAAGATAACCGGCGGCAATATTGATATTACAACCAAGGCAGACGGCATACACGCAAATGATGCAGTATATCTTAAAGAGGCTGATATTACCATAGAAGCTGCGGATGACGGAATAACAGTATCCAACAGTGAAAATGAAGGAGACTTCTATATGGCTTCAGGTAAAGTAGCTATTTCCGGAGCATATGAAGGAATAGAAGCGGTAAATATCCTGATCGACGGGGGGGATATAACCATCTCCAGCAGCGATGACGGGTTTAACGCAACTGCTACAACTCAAGGCGGCGGAGTTACAATAAATGGAGGAACAGTTGACATAATCAACACCGGAGGAAGAGATTCCGACGGAATCGACTCCAACATGGACATCACCATAAACGGCGGAAATATATTCGTAAGTATTCCTACTGACGGAAATGCCCTTGATGACGGCAGTGAAAGCGGAGGCAAGATCGTTATTAACGGGGGAAATGTTATAGCCTGCGGTGGCGCTATGATGACCCAGGCGCCTGATGGCAGCGGTGGCCAGTGTGCATTTATGTACAGTGTGGAAGGCAAGGCAGGAGATAGTCTTGAATTAAAGGACTCCGAGGGAAATGTATTATTTACGAAAGAAATCCCCAATGCCTTCACCGTAGTAACCGTAAGTACTCCTAAGTTAAAAACAGGAGAGACATACAAGCTCTCCTGCGGCAGCAATACCTATGAAATAACGTTGACGGATACCGTCACATCCAACGTCCAGGGCGGCGGATTCCGGGGAGGCGGCGGATTCCCGGGAGGCGGCGGATCCCAGAAGGGATCCGGCGGCACAGGACGAGGCAATCGAGAGAATTTCATGATGCCGACCCAACCAGCTAATCAGTAAAAGCCAAACGGCTGAATACTTTTTTCATACACTCCCTTCGAGGAACGAGAAGGTCTTCTTTTCGTTCCTCAAATCTTTATACGGAAGCCTATTACTCCGGGAGCGGCTTTGTAGGCGTAAATGTCGCCGCCGTGTTTGGTAATGATGGCTTTCGCTATGGATAATCCGATACCGAAGCCGGATCCGGAGGTACGGGCTTTATCGCTGCGGTAAAACCTGTCGAAAAGGCGGTCAAGTTCGGTATTATCCACTTCTTTAAAGGAATTGGTTACGGTAATCTCTTTTGTACGGCCGGTATTAAGGCTGCAGCAGATTATCCCGTTCTTGTCACAGTATTTTAAGGCGTTATCCAGGAGAATGGATAGGATCTGGCGAAGGGCTGCTTCGTCTCCCTTTATCTCAACTCCGGGTTTGATATCGGTGGTAAACTGCCTGCCTGCATTCTTAGCGGCCGAGGCGAATTCAGAGGTAACATCAAGCATCATCTCCGACAGATTAAAATCTGAAAATGTAAGGAGGGTACTGTCCTCGTCCATACGGGAGAGGGATACCAGCCGCTCCACCAGGGTGGCCATCTGCTCCCCTTCATACCTGATGTCGTCCAGCCACTCATTTTTACCCAGCTCCGATTCCGCAATATCCAGGTTTGCAAGGATAAGGGTCAGGGGGGTCTTTAACTCGTGGTTGGCATCGGTAACAAACTGTTTCTGCTTCTCATAGCTTTCAGCTACGGGTTTAACGGCTTTTCTTGAGAAAATGATGATCAGGAGAAGAACCACAGCCCCGCTTCCGAAGAGTACCAGGGCGGAAGTAAGCATAAATGATGCTGACAATTCCCGGTTTCCCGTTCCGTCCACGAAGGCCATTCGTGTGCCGAAAGCTCCTCTCATGACCTTGTATCTGTAGGAAGAGATCCATCCCCGTTCCGAAGAGGATTCCATAAGCTTATCGGCATACTCATTAGCCTCTTCTTCAGTTACGGATGCGATATTATCTATGTTGGTACGGATAATCTCCCCGGAGGAGTTATACTCCACGGTGAAGAATCGGGTGGTAAAACGGGTCTCCTTATTTATA
>Ga0256404_1006481_pt1 | contig 19337 bp, 13 predicted proteins | sample RumenRJG_01DNA_FD_185990 | JGI IMG/M metagenome (GOLD analysis project Ga0256404, IMG submission 185990) | Bovine rumen microbial communities from Lethbridge, Alberta, Canada - RJG_01 | ecosystem: Host-associated > Mammals > Digestive system > Stomach > Rumen | place: Canada: Alberta | collected...
CGGGCATGGTTTTCCTCCTGTATGCTTCTTGTCTCGACAACTCGAATCATACCGTGACGGGCCATGCCCTCCTTGCTACCTGGGCACTATGCTGCTGTCAAAGTGCGCAAAGAATTGTACGTTACCGGCTTGCTGTGAGTTTGAACGTAGAACTATTTCGCGCTAAAGCCCTCATTTGGGGTACGGGCGGAAAATATCGCTAAGGACATGGAACTCGAGCTCGTGGCTGGATACACTACAGATACCAGCGGTGCCCGTCCGGTGTGAAGTGGTTTGCGGGCAACGCCAGGTGGTGAGAACCGAAAAGCCCGGTTGCCCCCAGGCTTTTCTCATCTCCTTACGTTATCCGTTGTGATGTCTATGCTCCCTTATCATCTCCCTCACCTCCCTGACTACGTCGAGGGACGTTCGGGCGATGCTCGCAGCGATCGCGAGGGCTTTCAGGACGCCATTCAACAGCTTTGGCTGCAGAGATCGTCGCCTACACTGGGCACCGCTGGTTTGTAGGCCCGGTTGCGGCCGGCGGGCCTTTTCTCTGACTCTTCGCCACACCTGCTGCCGAAGGTGCTGTAATGGCCGGGCTTAGCCAGCCGTCACGTCCGCCGTGCCCCCACGTCCCAAATTCCTCCGCAAAATCGTATGGACAGCGAGGGGTCTTGCTGGGTAAAATACAGGTACACCAGCGGTGCCCGTCCGTTGTGAACTGCTGTGCGGGCAACGCCAGGTGTTTCGAATCGAAAAGCCCGGTTGCACCCGGGCTTTTCTCATCTCCTTACGTTATCCGATGTGATGTCTATACTCCTTTATCAACTCCCTCACCTCCCTGACCACGTCGAGGGAAGTTCGGGCGATGCTCGCGACAAGCGCGAGTGATTGCAGGACTTTAAGGACAAAGTTCATGTCCATAGGCTTTACCTCCTTGTTGTGGGAGGCGCCGCCCGCATCCGGACACCGCTGGTGTGTTGGAGATTCTAACATCCTCCGTCAAGCCCCCAGCCGAGGTATTTTGGGCAGTTTTGGTGCAATGGCCCGCGCGCCGCAATGTTAGTGAAAGCTATGCGCCGCTGCGTGCGTTCGTGGCATGATGTAGGAAAAAGAATCGATGCGCGGACCCGGAACCGATGGTTTTGGGCCCGCTTGTGCTGTGGAGAGGTCCCCATGCTTATAAACAGAGTCGCCCAGAAGCTGCTGGCCGCGCCGGAACTTGCACCCGTGCTGCACGAGCTGGACGCCGGCCACGACGCGACGCTCGGCGTGCCGCAGAGTGCGCGCTCGCTGCTAGTTGCGGCGCTGTGGGCACGCGACCCGCGGCCGTGCCTGCTGGTGGTCTCTGGCGAGGAGGCCGCGGACCGCACGGCGCGCGCCCTGACGGCGTGGCTGGGCATGGACGTGGTGTGCCGCTACCCGGACCGCCGCGACCTGCCATGGGCGGACAAGCCAGCGGACGACGCCGTGGTGGGTGCTCGCTGCCGCGCCATGGCGCGCCTTGCGGCGGGGGAAAAGTGCCTGGTGGTGGCCAGTGCGCGCGCACTGTTGCGCCGCGTGCCGCCCGTGGGCTCAGGCTACTTTGCATCGAGCACGTTTGGCGTGGGCGACGAGGTGGACTTTGCCGACGTGCCGCGCCTGCTGGTGGGCATGGGCTACACGGACGCGGGCGATGCCTCGGACGTGACGGCGCCCGGCACGTTCTGCGTGCACGGCGATGCGGTGGACGTGTTTCCCGCGCAGGCGACCTCCCCGGTGCGGCTGGAGTTCTTTGGCGACGAGGTGGACCGCGTACGCCGCATGGTGCCCTCGACCGGCCAGACCATCGGCGAGCTGGACTCCGTCACGGTGAGCCCGTGCCGCGAGATTGCGCTGACGGACCAGACGGTGGCGCGTGCGTCGCGGGCGCTCTTCAACCGCGCGCAGAACGACTCGCGCGTTGCCGCGGACCTGGAGATGCTGGAGGCACGCGCTGCGGAGCCGACGCTCGACAGGTACCTGCCCGAGCTTTACGGGGGCAGCTCTTCTCCCATAGACCACATGAGCACGGACGCGCTGGTGGTGCTTGCGGAGCCGCGCGCCCTGTTTGACGACTGCATGCACGCGACGGACGACGTGGAGTCTGCCGCGCGCAACGCCCATGCCAGTACGCAGGGGCTGTTTACGAACCCGCGGCAGATGGACTTTGGCAAGCAGCAGCGGCTGAGCTTCTCGTCCATGGCGCGGGTGGGCGGACAGGCGGACGCGGAGCTGGACGTGCGCCAGCCGTCCATCGCGGGCAGCGACGCGAAGCTGCTGGGACGCATGCGCCAGCTGGTGAACGACCGCGCGAGCATTGTGTTTGCCGTGCCGGACCGCGGCGCGCGCGAGGCGCTGGAGCTGACCTTTACGGACGAGAAGATTCCGCTGGAGGAGTCTTTGGGGACCGCGGCGGCGAACCGCGTGCCCGTGTGCGACCCCGCGGCGACGCGCGATGTGGAGCCGCTGCCACGCGGGATCGTGACGTTTGTGGACGCGCCGGTGCCGGCCGGCGTGGTGGTGCCCTCCGCCGGGCTGGCCGTGTTTAGCGTGGGCGACCTGACGGCCCGCATGGCGCGTCACAAGCACCGCGTGCGCAAGGTGGACCCCACGAGCGTGACGTTCCCGTTCAAGCCGGGCGACTACGTGGTGCACGCCACGCACGGCATCGCGCTGTTTAGCGCCATCGTGCGGCAGGAGGTGGCCGGACGCGAGCGCGACTACTTTTTGCTGGAGTACGCCGGCAAGGACAAGCTGTTTGTGCCGCTGGAGCAGGTGGACCGCATCACGCGCTACGTGGGGCCGGACGGATCGAGCCCGCGGCTGACTCGCCTGAACACGGCGGACTGGTCGCGCGCGACGGGGAAGGCCCGGCGCTCTGCCAAGAAGCTCGCGTTTGACCTGGTTGACCTGTACACCCGGCGCTCCACGGTGCAGGGGCACGCGTTTGCTCCGGACACGCCGGCGCAGGCGGACATGGAGGCGAGCTTTCCGTACGAGCTGACGCCGGACCAGCGCGCCGCCATAGAGGACATCAAGGCGGACATGGAATCTGCCAAGCCCATGGACCGGCTGCTCTGCGGCGACGTGGGCTTTGGCAAGACGGAGGTGGCGCTGCGCGCCGCCTTCAAGTGCTGCCAGGACGGCAGGCAGGTGATGGTGCTGTGCCCCACCACGATCCTTGCGCAGCAGCACTACGAGACGTTCTTCAAGCGCTTCTCGCCCTTTGATCTGGACGTGAGGGTGCTGAGCCGCTTTGTGACGCCCGCACAGCAGCGCCAGGCGCTCGCCGGCTTTGCGGACGGCAAGGTGGACGTGCTCATTGGCACGCACCGCCTGCTGAGCGCGGACGTGAACCCGCACGACCTGGGCCTGGTGGTGATAGACGAGGAGCAGCGCTTTGGCGTGCAGCACAAGGAGCAGCTGAAGAACATGCGCGAGCAGGTGGACGTGCTGACGCTTTCTGCCACGCCCATCCCGCGCACCATGCAGATGGCCATGAGCGGCGTGCGCGACATGAGCTTGATCATGACGCCGCCGCCCGGGCGGCTTCCCGTGAAGGTGAAGGTGGGGGAGTGGGACCCGGACGTGGTCTCTGCCGCCATCCGCGCGGAGCTGGCGCGCGGCGGCCAGGTGTACTACGTGAGCAACCGCGTGACGACCATAGACGACGCCGTGGACCGCGTGCGCGAGGCGGCGCCGGAGGCCCGCGTGGGCGTGGCGCACGGCAAGATGAGCGCGCAGCAGGTAGAGGACGTGATGCTGGAGTTTGACGAGCACGAGATTGACGTGCTGGTGGCCACGACCATCATCGAGAGCGGAATCGACAACTCGCACACCAACACGCTGATAATAGAGGACGCGCAGCGCCTGGGTCTGGCGCAGCTGTACCAGCTGAAGGGTCGCGTGGGACGCGGCAGGACGCAGGCGTACGCGTACTTCATGTTCCCGGGGGAGCTTCCGCTGACGCCGGAGGCGACGGACCGTCTGATGGCCATAAACGAGAACCAGGACCTGGGCAGCGGCATGCGCATTGCCATGCGCGACCTTGAGATTCGCGGCGCCGGATCCTTGGTGGGCGCGGAGCAGCACGGCAACCTGAGCAGCGTGGGCTTTGACCTGTTTACGCAGATGCTGGGAGAGGCCGTGAGCGAGGCGAAGGGCGAGGCCACGCCGGACGCGGCACCCGAGGTGAACATCAACCTGCCGGCGGACTTCTATCTTGCGGAGGAGTACCTGCCCGAGGTGGACAAGCGCGTGCTGGTATACCGCCGCCTGGCGAGCGCGACGGAGCTCACGGACGTGGACCGCCTGCAGCAGGACCTTGAGAACAGCTATGGCGCCCTGCCGCTTGCCGGCCGCAACCTGCTTGACCGCGCGCGGATCCGCATACGCTGCCAGCGCCTGGGCGTGACCTCCGTCAGCCTGACGAGCGGCCGGATTGCGTACGTGGGCATACAGGTGCCGCGCGCCGTGGCGCTGAAGCTGAAGGAGCGCCGCGCCGTGATCTATCCCAAGACGCGCAAGATGAGCTATCCCTTCCACACCGGGCGCGAGGAGCTTTTGCCCGCCGCGCTGGGCGTGCTTGAGGAAGTTGGCGGCGACGACGAGGGCGAGGAGTAGGCCATGGAGAAAGGCGAGGCGCGGGACAAGGACGACGTGGCTGGCGCGGGCGACGAGATGTGGGGCGCGGCGGCTGCCGGCGCGGGTGAGTGCGACGCGGCGGCGCGGGCGGACGAGCTGAGCCGCGCGCGGGCGGGCGCGCCGGGGACGCACCCGGAGTTTGACCGGCTGGTGCGTACGGTGTGGTGCCTGCGCCAGCCGGACGGCTGCCCGTGGGACCGCGCGCAGACGCACGAGTCGCTGCGCCGCGACATGGTGGAGGAGGCGTACGAGGCCGCGGACGCCGCGCTGGAGGGCGGCGCGCACTTGGCGGAGGAGCTGGGCGACGTATTGATGCAGGTGCTGTTGAACGCGCAGGTGGCGGCAGACGCCGGCGAATTCACGATCGACGACGTGTGCCGGCAGATAAACGCGAAGCTCGTGCGGCGCCACCCGCACGTGTTTGGTGACGCGGTGGCTGCGGACGCCGGTGCGGTGGGCGAAATCTGGGACGACGTGAAGCGCCGCGAGCGGGAGGGGCGCGCCGACGCGGGTGCGCCCGAGGGGCTGCTGGACTCCGTGCCGCGGTCGCTGCCCGCACTGCTGCAGTGCCAGAAGATATCCACACGCGCGGCTCGCGCCGGCTTCGAGTGGGCGAGCGTGGACGACGTGTGGGACCAGGTGGCCTCCGAGCGGCGGGAGTTCGAGCGCGAGGAGCGCGGGAGCGAGGAGGCGGCCGAGGAGTTTGGCGACGTGCTCTTCTCGCTTGTGAACGTAGCCCGCTGGGAGGGCATCGACGCGGAGGCGGCTCTGGACGCAAGTAACCGCAAGTTTAGGCGGCGGTGGTGCGCAATGGAGCGGATGGCGCGCGAGGAGGGCCTGGAGCTGGGCGGCCTGGGCGTCGGGCGGCTGAACGAGCTGTGGCGTCGCGCGAAGGCGGAGGAGCGCGCGGGCGACGGCGCGGGCCGAGCCGAGTGACGCGGCGCGGGCGGTGAGCCGGGCGCCGGATGCGGCGCGCGCCGGGGCGTCTGCTGAGTTTGCGGGATTGTGAGGAGGGGTCGCGGCGGGCGCGGCCCCTCTGCTATAACTGAGGGAGGCGCGCGAGCGCCGGCCGACCAACGAAGCTGAAACGAAGACGACGGCATGAGCATGCAGAATGAGACCCCATCGGGCAACGCTGTTGCCCCGACCACACGTGGCGTCACCGGCCGAAGGAGACCCGTGCAGAAGGATGACGGCAACCCCAGCGGCGGCGAGCGCCGTCCCGAGAGCGGCGAGCTCTTGGCAGACAGCGGCAAGAGAGAGGCCGCGGCGCGCAGGCCTCGTCGCGGGACCCGCAGGACCGACGGTCCGCTTGGGAAGCACGAGTCGAAGAACACGAAGAAGATGATTGCGGCGCAGGCGATCGACCCGGCGAAGGACATCGCCGCGTCGAAGGAGCGCATGGCTCGGGAGGACGAGCGGGCGAAGCGCGCCGCGGACGCCCGGGTGGACGCGGCTGCGGGCGCGGCGGGCGCTGGTGCCGGGGCCGCGGGCGGCACGGGCGCCGGTGCGGCGGGTGCCGCGGGTACGAAGGCCGTGGTGGCCGTCGACCACGAGACGGCGCTCGCGAAGTCCGAGGCCGCGTACGGCGTGCGCCAGAACGCCGCGACCTACGATGACGTGCGCGAGGCAAAGGCGGCGAGGAGCGCGAAGCACGGCACTTCTCGCCCGGATGCTCGTAGGCACGGGGGGACTGCCCGTGCTGATGGCGGTGCCGAGCGGGCGGACGCGCGTGCGGCGCGGAGCGGACGCGATGGCGAGGGGCGCGAGGAGAGGCCTTCCGCCGGCGAGCGCGTCGCCGCGGCGAGGGAGGGTGCGGCATCTGGCGCCCAGAGCGCACGCGAGCGCGCGACGTCTGCGCGGGAGTGGGCGGTTGCGCACCGTCGGCTGTGGATCGTGCTTGCCGTGGTGCTTGCCGTGGCGGCCGCGCTGTACGGGCCGGCGCAGCGGTACTACGTCTCTATGCGGACGACGCAGGACCTGCAGGTGAAGTACGCCGCGCTGAAGAGTCAGAACAAGGACCTGAAGAGCGACGTGGACACGCTGATGTCCAAGGAGGGCATCGAGGACCAGGCTCGGAAGAACGGCTACGTGTATCCCGGCGAAAAGGGCGTCGAGGTGAAGGGGCTGAAGGAGGACGGCAAAGACCCGTCGGCCGCCATCACGTACAAGGACGACCGCGCGTGGTACACGAAGGTTCTGGACGTGCTGTTTGGCTATGACAGGAAGACGGTGCTGAAATGACGAGGGTCGCGTGCATCGACATCGGGACGGTGACGGCGAGGCTGGCCGTGGCGGACGTCGAGGGCGGCCGCGTGACGCGGATGCTGAAGCAGTCGACGATCTGCAACCTGGGCGAGGGCCTGACGCGGACCGGTCTGATTGCGGAGGCGGCCGCGGTGCGCGTGCTGGCATGCGTGGACTCGTACCTGGCGGCGGCTCGGCAGGCGCGGGCGCCGCGGATCTGCTGCACGCTGACCTCGGCCGCGCGCGACGCGGCAAACTCGGACGCGCTTCTGGCGGAGCTGGCGGCGCGCGGGCTGCACGCGCAGGTGATTCCCGGCGAGGTCGAGGGGTCTCTCACGTTCTTGGGCGTGGCGCAGGACTTTGCGGACCGCGAGATCCTGGTGGCGGACAACGGCGGCGGCTCGACCGAGATCGCCGTGGGCAGCATGGGCGCCGAGCGCGGTCTTGCGCTGGACCGCGTGCGGTCCGTGGACGTGGGGTGCCGGCGCATGACGGAGAAGTTCCTGAGCGCGGGCGACCCGCCGAGCGCGGACGACGTGGAGCGGGCCCGGCAGTGGGCGCGCGGCATGTTTGACGACGCGGTGGCCGCGGAGGGCGTGCGGGAGCTTGCTCCGGAGCCGATGGTGACGACGGGCGGCACGGTGACAAGCCTGGTTGCCGTGAAGCTTGGGCTGGATCCGTACGACCCGCGCAGGGTCCACCTTGCCGAGCTCAGCCGCGAGGACGTGGAGGATCTTCTCGCCCGGTTTGCCGGCGCGACGGAGTCGGAGCGCGCCGCGATGGCGGGGCTTCAGCCGAAGCGCGCGAACGTGATCCTGGGAGGCACGATCGCGGTGGCCTCGCTGATGGAGTCGTGCGGGTTCGACCGGCTGACCGTAAGCGAGAGCGACCTGCTGTTTGGGCTCTCGATCTGCGCGGCCGCCGCAGCGGACGGCGGGGCGAGCCCGTTGGGCTGGGAGCCGGACCTGAGCGAGCTTCGGTAGGGCGTGCGGGTGCGTCGCTTGAGGGTTTGGGCGCGCCGCTTGAGGCCAGCTAGACATGCGGCGGGGGCGCGAACGTATAACACTCAAAATAAGGTTTGCGTTCGCGCGACAAAACCGCAGGATTTCGAAATGTGTCGAAAAAATGTTGTACGTTCGCGCCCGGGGGCAAGCCTCAAGCGGTGGCCGCGGGGCTCTGCAGGGGGGCGAAGCGGTGGCGTAACGTAGAACTAAAACTTTTAGTTCTACGTTAGGGCGACGAAACCGCAGGATTGTCGGAGCCCGGAAAATATAGTTGTACGTTAGCGGCGGCGGTTGGTAGCTGCGGCGGGCCTTTGCGCGCGATGGGCGCGCGCGGCCGTGGGCTGTGGTAAGGTTTTTGGTCACGGGGGCGTGGCGGAATTGGCAGACGCAGCGGACTTAAAATCCGCCGGCCTAGGTCTTGTGGGTTCGAACCCCACCGCCCCTACCAGCGCATGAGAGCGGCGGACGGGAGCGAGTGCTTCCGTCCGCCGCTTTGCGTTGTGGGTTACGTTGCGGGTTGAGTGGGTTGCGGGTCGCGCGTTCGGCGGCGCGGCGTTACGCGAACATGCCATACAGGAGGCCGACGAAGAATCCGCCGTACTCGATCACGTAGAAAATGACCGTGATGATGGCCATGAGCGAGGTAGTGACCTGCCCGCTTTGCAGCCGCGCGACGAGGAAGAGCACGACGTACAGTGCGTAGAGCGCCGCGATTGCGATGATGAGGGTGCGGCGAGCGCGAGCGCGCTGCTCAGGCGTGCGGGGCGTGGCGTCGTCCGGGCGGAGCTTGCGCATGAGGAAAAGCCCGAGCGAGAACAGCAGGATGGGCATGGCCACGAGGTCGAGGATCGTCGCGAACGCGAATACGTAGTGCGTCTGGGGGATGCCCTGCAGGAACGCGATGTAGATCACGGCGTACGCGGTGGCCGCCGCGACGATTGCATAGGACACGACCTTTCGTTTGGCTTCCATGGGGGCTCCCTTCTTTGACCTTTTGCTGGTGCGGACGTTTTGCCAGTGCGAATGTCGTGTTTTATGGCATGACCAGCGCATTCCCTGCGACGCAGCGGCGCGCGGCGGCAGCGTCGTTGGGCTTGCCCTGAGTATACCCATGACGGCCTGATGGAAATTTCAAAAAGGTATGCGCGCGCCGCGAATGCGGACGTTAGGGCGGCGTAAAGTCATGCCTGTTCATAACATGTCCTGTACACAACTTGTCTGTACGCAAGTTGTTCAGTTGCAGGTCGCACGTGGAGGGCGGCGCGGTGGCGCTTACCGGCGGCGCGGTGCCGGCGGTGCGCGACCACGTGCGACGGCATATGCAGAGGGGGCCTCATGGCCGAGTACGACTTTGGCTTTCCCACCCCGGACGCGCCGGAAGCGGCGGGCGGGGCTTCGAGCGCGGAGCCCACGTTCCTCTCGGCGGATTCGCCTGACCCGCTGAACGTGCAGCTTTCCGAGATCATGCGTGGCAAGATCCGCAACCGCGAGTGGCGGCGGGGGCGCTACATTCCCTCCGAGGCGGACCTGATGGCGCAGTACGGCGTGAGCCGTGGGACCGTGCGCAAGGCGATCGGGACGCTGGTGGCGGAGGGACTCCTGGTGAGCCGCAAGGGGAGCGGGACCGTGGTGGCGGACGGCGGCATTGCTCGGCCGGGCAACGCGCGGTCGTTTAGCTTTGCGGCGTCGCTTCGCGACGGCGGCGTGCGGTACACGACGCAGGTGCTTCAGAAGGACGTGCTGCCGGCTCCGGCAGAGGTGGCGGAGAGCCTTCAGGTGGAGCCCGGCGAGCCGGCGCTGTTTATGCGGCGCGTGCGATCGGTGGGCGGACGGCCCGTGGTGTGCCAGGAGAGCTGGTCGAACCTGGAGGCGTGCCCGGGGCTAGAGCAGGCGGACTTCACGACGGAGTCGCTGTTTGACGCGGTGGAGCGGTGCTCCGGGCGCAAGATCGCGCTTTCGCACATGCACTATTCGTCGTGCCGCGCGGGGGCCCAGCACGCCGCGTGCCTGGCGTGCGGCGCGTCTGACCCGGTGATGGTGCTTGAGCAGAACATCGAGCTTGCGGACAGCACGCCCATAGAGTGGAGCCTCACGTGGCTGGGGCCCAACCAGTCCATCGTGGGCGTGTCCATGCAGAGCGACGGCTTTCCCGGCCCGCTTGAGCTGGACGGCATCCGCACGCGCACGCGCCCGCGTGAGGGCGCCGCGGTGGAGGACGATGCCACGCGCGCCCTGCGCCGCCGGCTTGACCTGGACGCGCTTGCGGTGCGCCGCGGCGTGGTGGAGTGGGGCCGCCGCTACATGGGAAGCCCGCTGCACTTTGGCGGCGCGCTCTCCATGGCCGAGATTGTGGCCGTGCTTCTGGACGAGGTCATGCACACCGGCAGGGACGGCACGCCGTGGGACGAGCGCGACCGCCTGATCGTGAGCAAGGCGCACGCGTCCGTGGCGCTGTACCCCATGATGCTGAAGTGCGGCCTCATAAGCCAGGACGACGTGGACCGCGGCCTGTTTGGGCCGGACGCGCGCATCTTCAAGCATCCGGAGCGCGACCCGCAGCGCGGGTTCGAGATCTCTGGCGGCAGCCTGGGCATGGGCCTAGGCTACGCCGCGGGCCTGGCGCTGTCGCTGCGCCGCAAGCGCCTGCCCGGGCGCGTGTTCTGCGTGGTGGGCGACGGCGAGTGCGACGAGGGATCGGTGTGGGAATCCGCCGCGCTCATAGGCTACAAGCGGCTGGCCAACCTGACCGTGGTGGTGGACGCCAACGGCATGCAGCTGGACGGCCCCACGGCGCAGATTCTTGACAACGGGCCCATCAACAGGAAGTTCACCGCGTTTGGCTTTGACGTGGTGGAGGTGGACGGGCACGACGTGATCCAGCTAGCGGATGCCTTGCGCAACCCCGGCGACCGCCCGCGCGCCGTGGTGGCGCGCACGCGCAAGGGGCACGGGCTATCTTTTGCGGAGGGCCACGCGGAGTGGCACGACAAGGCCCTGACGGAGGAGCTGTACCAGCAGGCAATGCGCGAGCTGGACGCGCGCGAGGAGGCGATTCGCAATGAGTAGCGCGTGCGCGCGGGGCGAGAAGAACGCAGCCGCCACGGTCGCTGCCACGGACGGGAGGGGCGCCCTTGCCGGAGTCGTCACCGCCGAGGAGTCCGCGCGGTTCTCGGCCATGAACCCGAAGCAGGTGTTTGGCGAGGTCATGGGCGAGCTTGCCGAGCGGGATGGCGGGCTTTCCGTCGTGGTTTCCGACTATGGGCGCCGCCTGAACCTGGACCACATGCGCGAGGTGCTGCCCGAGGGCTTTGTGCAGTGCGGCATCGCGGAGCAGAACCAGGTGGAGGTGGCGGCCGCGCTCGCGAACGAGGGGCTGACCACGTTTGCGCCGAGCTACGCCACGTTCATCACCGGTCGCGTGTACGACCAGATTCGCGTGAACCTGGGGATGATGCGCTCTCCGGTGGCGCTGGTGGGCGTGTCCGCCGGCTGCGAGAGCGGCATGCTGGGCGCGAGCCATATGGCGCTGGAGGACGTATCGCTCATGCGCGGCGTGCCGAATATGGAGGTGTTCTGCCCGGCGGACAACGCGGAGCTTGCGAGCGTGCTGCGGCTGCTTGCCGCCGCGCCGCGCCCGGCGTACGTGCGCACGAATACGCTGGACGGCGCCAACTTGCACCCGGACGGGACCACGGCCGTGGCCGGGCGGGCGCAGCGGATCTTCTCGCCCGAGGGAGCGCCTGAGGTGAGCCTGGTGGCCACGGGCACCATCTGCTCGCGCGCCGTGGAGGCGGCCAGGCTTCTTGCCGCGGACGGCGTGGCCGCGGAGGTGCTGGAGATGCTGACCGTGAAGCCGCTGGACGTGGCGGCCGTGGACGCGCTGGCCGCGGGCGGCCGCAGGCTGGTGGCGACGGTGGAGGAGCACAGCGTGGTGGGCGGCCTGGGCGCGGCCGTGGCGGAGCGCCTTTTGGAGCACGGCGGCGCGCCGGCTCTGCTGAGGCTGGGCATGCCGGACGCGTACCAGAACGCGGACTCTCAGGCGGCCCTGCTGGAGCGGGCGGGGCTCACTGCCGCGGGCGTCGCGGCGCGCGTGCGGGAGCGCCTGCGCGGGTAGGGCGCCGGCGCCGGCCGCGTGTCGGCTGCGCGGAGTGCGGCGCAGAGAGCTGCGACACAAAAGGGCCCGCCGGCGTGTGCCGACGGGCCCGATGCGTGCGATGGTGCCCCCAACGAGACTCGAACTCGTGTTACCGCCTTGAAAGGGCGGTGTCCTAGGCCACTAGACGATGGGGACGCAAGCAAGCAGTATACCAGACTGGCGCCGCGTGCGGGGCGGCTACCACTCCAGCCCCGCATTATCTGCGAACGCGCGCGCGGACTGCACCATGCCGGGCTGGTCTTGCACCCACGTCACCAGGTCCGGCACGTCCACCACGATGGGGTCGGCCTCGTGCACGGCAAGCGTGACCTCCTCGAAGCTGTACGGCGTGGCCGCGGGGCGGTCTGGCAGGTAGGTGTCCACCATCACGGGGCGCAGCAGCGCGTACACGCCGCCCTCGCACAGGGTGTCCAGACCCTTGAGCGCGCGCCGCGCGGCGCCCATGCGGCCGAGCTTGTAGAACAGGATCAGCCGCGCGAGCTGCGTCCAGCTGTCGCCGTGCCGCCCGAACGACGCCTCCAGCGCATCGAGCGCCGCCTCGTCCTCAAGCCGCGCGAGCGCGAGCGCGCTGGTGTGGCGCGCGCCCAGCGGATCCGAGGGGGAGGCGCCCGTCACCTGGCGCGCCACGGAATCCGCCATGCGGTAGCGCGCGGAGTCCAGGCACGTGCGCGCGATGGCCGCCTTCACGCGCAGCCGCCCGCGCGCGAACACGTCCGACCACGCGTCCGCCCCGGCCTCCTGCGCCACGGGACCCAGCCGCCGGGTGGCGTCGTCGTCTATCGCAAGCAGCGCGTTCAGCAGCAGGTCCGGATCCGGGTCCTGCGCCAGCGCAAGCAGCAGCTGCGCCTCCGTGCAGTTCGGGTCCAGCGCCAGGGCGCGCACGCACTCGTCGCCCAGGCGCTCCATCCGCTTCGCGCGCTGCGAGAAGAACTCGCCGTCGTCCAGGAGGTCGTCACCCTCGCGCGCCTCGTCCAGCGCCGCGACGGCGCGCGCCACCACGGCGAACGCCTCGTCCGAGCCGTCCTCCATGAAGCGCTCCGGATCCTCGCGCACGGCAAGAAGCAGCTCGGCGTAGCCGCTGTCAGAAAGCTCCAGCTTGGCGCGGCGCTTTGCCGCAAGCCTCAGCACCAGCTCCTCGCGTCCGTCCATCACCTGCCGCCCCCTTCCGCGCGAAGCTCCGCCACGCTGCGGGGGTCAAGCCGCTGCGCCTGCGCCGCGACCCACGAGCCCAGCGCGCCGCGCCCGTGGCTGTCGCGGCCCTCCTGAAACAGCACCGTGGCCTCGGACGTCGCGACGATGAGCTCGTCCTCGCTGTACGGCGGCACGGCCAGGCGGCAGAACACGCCGTCCGGCAGCTCGCGCTGGCTCACCAGCGTCGCGGCCGCGTGCGGGTACGCGGCCAGAAGCGCGCGCAGCTGGCGCAGGGCGTCGTCCGCATCGTGGCGGCTGTGCGCCAGCGACATGCGCGCGATGAGCTGCCACGCGTCCGGGCCCTCGTGCCGGCGCGGCACGCCCAAGGTGGCGGCGCGATGCGCAAGCGCGTCCAGCCCGGCGGCGTCCTCGAGCTTGGCGTAGGCCAGCGCGGCCGAGAAGCGCACGTCCGCGGCGTCGTTGGGGTCTGCCTCCAGCGCGCGGCGGCAGATGTCCAGGCACTGCCGGTTGCGGCCGCAGATGAGGGCCTTGTCCGCCATGGTCGCGAGCCAGCGCAGGTACGGGCGCATCGCGAGCTCCGCCTCAAGCAGCGAGCGCTCGCCCTCGTCCTTGGCAAGCGCCGCGTCGCGCGCGGCCGCGCACGAGCGGCGCACGTCCTTCTCGGCCTGCTCGAGGTAGTGGAAGAACGCGTCAAAGCCGGCGATCGTGGCCGCGTGCTGCATGCGCACGGCGTCGTGGCAGTTGGGGTCGAGCGCCAGGGCCTCGTCCAGCAGCGTGTGGCCGCGCTGGATGAGCTCGGCCGCGCAGGCGTCGGACTCCGCAAACGGCAGCTGGTAGTCGATCACCATGGTGGCGCGGGCCACCAGGTGAAACGCCCGGTCCGCGTCCGTCTGGGGCAGCGAGTCGCGGTCTTGCGAGAAGCGCCGCCCAAACGACGCGAACGCCTTAGCGGCGCCCGAGGGGTCGCCGCCGTCGAGCGAGCGCGCGAAGCGCAGGCCCAGGCGCTGGTAGTCCTCGCGGTTTGGATCAAACGACACGGTGCGCCTCCCTCCTGCGCGCGGCCGGCGCGCGTGCGCGGCCGCCGTTGCCGTGGGCCCCTGCGCGGGCCCCTACCTGTGGTTGCGTTAGTCAATCCTAGCGAAGTTTCGCCCCGCGTGCTCACCAGAAGTGGGGCCGTGCCCGCCGCGTGCTACGCCTTCGCGCGGAACTCCGTGGGCGTCATGCCGTAGCGCCGCCGGAACCTGCGGTTGAAGTACGAGAAGTTGTCGAACCCGCACGACTGTGCGATGGCGCCCACCGGGTCGGACGTCTTCTCCAGGTAGTACGAGGCGGCCGTCAGGCGGCACTCCGTCACGTACTGGCCGTACGTCATTCCCATGTCCTTCTTGAACACCCGCATGAAGTGCGCCTTGCTGTAGCCGGCCAGCCGCGCGGCGTCCTCCACGCTCGGCGGCGCGGCGTAGTTTGCGTTTACCTCGCGTAGCACCGTGCGCAGGCGCTCCGCCGTGGGCTCCACGCAATCCGGCGCATCTGCGCTGCGGAAGGCGTACAGCGCGTCTAGCAGCAGAAACAGCCTGCTCTTCACCACCATGGAATACCCGGGCTGCCTCACGGTGCACGCGGCGTCCGCCCCGTCCAGCGCCCAGCGCACGCGCTCGTAGAACTCCGTTCCCTCCGGCACGGGCCGTGCAAAGCGCAGCGTGCCCTCGCGCAGGGGGTCCAGAACGTTGGCACGGCACCAGTCGTTGGGCTCATGACTGTCCAGGATGTCCAGCGAGAAGATGATGTTCTCGTACTCCATGCGCGAGCCCTCGTCCCCGTCGATGGCGTGGATCTCTCCCGGCAGGATCGGCACGATGGAGCCTGCGTGCACCGGGTGCCGCACGAAGTTGGTGCTCACGGTGCCGCTGCCGCGCTTCACGTACACGATCTCCATCTGGTCGTGCCAGTGCGGCCTCACGCGCGCGAAGTCCTGCGGGATGGTGCAGAGGTACGTGTTGTACGCAAAGCCCGGCACCTCGTGCACGCCGGTCTCGCGGTACTGCTCGTATCTGGCAAAGTCCATCGGCCGGACACCCCCGTTCTTCTCGCCCTGCGCACGCGCCGCGTCCGCGGCGTTGGCGCCCCGCAGAGCCGTACGCTCTGGAAACGGTTGCGTGCTGGAAACACGTCAGTCGTTTCATGTCATGATGCTAGTTTAGTACTAACAGAAGGCATCATGATGCAAGAATTGGCCAGCCGTCTGCAACTATAGTGCTTGTTAACGTCAGCAATGACCTGAAAGGAACCCATCATGACTGAGTTTAGCCTCGCCTCCTATGCCAACAAGCCGCTTGCGGAGTGCACGGAGCTCGAGCTTTTTAACGCGCTGCTGAGCCTCACTAAGGACGCGGCGGCCGAGAAGGGCTACAACCAGGGCAAGAAGCGCCTGTACTACATCTCTGCGGAGTTCCTGATTGGCAAGCTCCTGAGCAACAACCTCATAAACCTGGGGCTGTACGACCAGGTGCGCGCGGAGCTCGCCGAGGCCGGTCGCGACCTGGCCAAGCTTGAGGAGTTCGAGAACGAGCCGTCGCTGGGCAACGGCGGCCTGGGCCGCCTGGCCGCGTGCTTCCTGGACTCCTGCGCCACGCTGGGGCTGCCCGCGTCCGGCGTGGGTCTTGCGTACCACTGCGGCCTCTTTAGGCAGAGCTTCGACAAGAACAAGCAGTACGAGTCGCCGGACTATTGGCTCAGGTGGGGCCAGGAGAGCTGGATGCGTCGCACGCCCAAGCACTACACCGTGAACTTTGGCGACCTTTCCGTCACCTCTACCATGTACCAGATAGACGTGACGGGCTACCACAGCCAGTGCGACACGCTCAACCTCTTTGACGTGGACACCGTGGACGAGCGCGTCATCAAGAATCGCATCAACTTCGACAAGTCGCAGGTCGCGAAGAACCTGACGCTCTTCTTGTACCCGGACGATTCCGACGAGGCCGGCCGCATCCTGCGCGTGTACCAGGAGTACTTCATGGTGAGCAACGCGGCGCAGCTCATGCTGGACGAGTGCGTGGAGCGCGGCAGCAACCTGCACGACCTCGCGGACTACGCCGCCGTGCAGATTAACGACACGCACCCCACCATGGTGATCCCGGAGCTCATCAGGCTCTTGGGCGAGCGCGGCATCGGCTTTGACGAGGCCGTCCAGATCGTGCGCGACACCTGCGCCTACACCAACCACACCATCCTGGCCGAGGCGCTGGAGTGCTGGCCGCTGGGCTTCATCGAGCGCGTTGCGCCGCAGCTGGTACCCATCATCCAGCAGCTGGACGCGTTTGTGCGCGGCCAGTACGAGGACGACTTTGTCCAGGTGATCGACAAGTGGCAGAACGTCCACATGGCGAACATCGACATCCACTTCAGCCACTCCGTCAACGGCGTCGCCGCGCTGCACACCAAGATCCTGGAGGACTCCGAGCTCGCTCCGTTCTACAAGATCTATCCCGAGAAGTTCAACAACAAGACCAACGGCATCACGTTCCGCCGCTGGATGGTGGAGTGCAACCCCGGCCTGAACAAGCTGGTCTCCGGCAAGATCGGCGAGGGCTGGAAGACGGACGCGGAGCAGCTTGAGCAGCTGCTGCCGCTGGCGGACGACCCGGCGTTCCTGACGCAGCTCGACCAGGTGAAGCGCGACAACAAGCAGACGTTTGCCACGTGGCTTGCCGCGCACCAGGGCACCGTGGTCGATCCCGACTCCGTGTTCGACGTGCAGTCCAAGCGTCTGCACGAGTACAAGCGCCAGCAGCTCAACCTGCTGTGGGCCATCCGCAAGTACCAGCGCCTGCAGATGCTCGAGGCAGACGAACTGCCCAAGCACAAGGTCACGGTCATCTTCGGCGCGAAGGCCGCCCCGGCGTACACCATCGCCAAGGACATCATTCATGCAATTATCTGCCTGGGCAAGGTCATCGAGGCGGACCCGGTGGCCAGCAAGTACCTGCAGGTGGTCATGATCGAGAACTACAACGTCACCGCGGCGCAGCACCTGATTCCGGCGGCCGACATCTCCGAGCAGATCAGCCTTGCCTCCAAGGAGGCCTCCGGCACCAGCAACATGAAGTTCATGCTGAACGGCGCCGTCACGCTGGGCACCATGGACGGCGCAAACGTCGAGATCGCGGACCTCGTGGGCGAGGACAACATATACACGTTTGGCGAGTCCTCCGACGAGGTCATCGCCCGCTACAAGCGCGGCGACTACAACCCCAGGAGCTACTACGAGAAGGACGAGGAGCTCGCGGCCGCGGTGGACTTCCTCACGTCGGACGCCATGCTCGCCCAGGGCGACGCCACCAACCTGAACCGCCTGCACGACGAGCTCCTGAACAAGGACTGGTTCATGACGTTCCCGGACTTCGCCGACTACTGCGTCACGAAGGCCCAGGTCCTGAAGGACTACGAGGACCGCGAGGTCTGGCAGCGCAAGGCCCTGGTGAACATCTCGAAGGCCGGGTACTTCTCGTCCGACCGCACCATCGCGCAGTACGAGAAGGACATCTGGCACCTGCGCTAAGGGCTTGACCTCCCTATTGCCGGCGTCGCCTCCCCCTTTCGGCGGCGCCGGTTCCCCATATGCATGGCCGAGGGCCGCGCCTCCATCCCGGGCGCGGCCCTCGGCGTTTGGGGGAGGGGGTCGGGAGCGCGCTACGGCCCGGGCCGCGCGCGCTACGGCCCGCCGCGCGCTACGACTGCCGCTTGACCGCCAGGATCGTGCGCATGGCCTGGCAGAACCCGTCCGTCGAGTCCAAGGCAGAGACGAACGCGTTGCCGCGGCCGGCGAGCGCGGCCTGGCTCTTGGGGTTGCCCACGCCGTTGCGCATCAGCAGAAACGTGCCGGCGTGCGGCGCCATCGCGCAGTCGGCGGGAGAGTCGCCGCAGCATATGACCTCGGCTGGGTCCCACCCCATGAGCTCGATGTAGCGCGCGGTCGCGCTGCCCTTGTCCAGCCCGCGCGGCGTGATGTGGTACGTGTGCACGTCCTCAAGCGTCCCGTCCGGCCGGCGCGGCAGGATGGTATCGCCGGTGACGCGGCTCACGAAGCCGTTGTCCGCCAGGTACAGGGGGAGGCCCGTCTCGTCCAGCATCGCCTGGGCCTCGTCCTCCAGCACGGCGCCGCGCAGCCCCACCGTCACCTCGCGGTACTCGAAGCCGATGTTGTTGTCGTGATACGTCTCGAGGCAGTCGTACCAGCGGCCGAGCATCCTTCGCACCACGCCCGTCCGCACGATCAGGTCGTGCGGCGTCCGTCCGCAGCCGGGGTCGTACGGCATGTCCGCCGTGAAGTAGCGCCAGTCGCTCGTGGCACCCTCGCGCAGGCACAGGATGCCGCCCATCTCGCCGATCCATCCGTCCAGCCCCAGCATGTGCGCGTCCTCGCGCACCATCGCGCGGTTGCGCCCGGTGCACGGGATGACGCTCACGCCGGCGCGCCGCAGGTCAACCAGGGTCTGGGCGAGCTCCACGGAAGGGGTCCCGTCCGTCGCCGCCAACGCCTGCCCGTGGCTCACCATGGTGTTGTCCGTGTCGGTGATTACGTATTTTATGCGCGAGAAACGCTGGGCCATGTCCTCGGGAACGCGTGCTGGGTCAGTGGGGAACGTGGGTAGCGACAGTCCGGGCATGATGCTCCTCTCGGCCGGCGCCACCGCGCCGGCACGTAAGCCTACCTAAGGAAGGCGGCGCCTCGCCACCGTGGGCAAGGCGCCGCGCACAAGCTACTTGTTGCCGGCCGAGTCGCTGGCTCTTCTCGCCAGCGTGCGCTCCACCGCGCGGCGGAAGATCTCGCCGTCGGTCTCGCACGGCACAAAGCGGTCGCCTTCGTGCTGACGGGTCTCGTCGCCCTTGGCCAGAAGGCACACCACGGCCCCGCGCTCGGACGCAAACGCCAGCTCCGCGGCGCGCTCGATGGCGGCCGGCCGGTCCAGGATCACCTCGTGGGGCTGGCCGGCGGGCGTGGCGTCGCTCATCTGCTGGCAGATTTCCGCAACCGGGTCGTGCGCGGGATCCTCCTCCGTGTAGATGAGGTAGTCGGCCCACTTGGAGGCCTCCTGCGGAAGCTCCTGGCGGCGCTCGTAGGCCTTGCC
>Ga0256404_1006482_pt1 | contig 19334 bp, 14 predicted proteins | sample RumenRJG_01DNA_FD_185990 | JGI IMG/M metagenome (GOLD analysis project Ga0256404, IMG submission 185990) | Bovine rumen microbial communities from Lethbridge, Alberta, Canada - RJG_01 | ecosystem: Host-associated > Mammals > Digestive system > Stomach > Rumen | place: Canada: Alberta | collected...
AGCCCTCGATGCGTTCGGCCTGCCGACAATCACGAATCACCGCAAGTCGCGGGAGCGGAAGGACGGCTGGTGACCGGCGGCAAGTCCGCCAGCGTCTCATCAAGCGCCTGCTCGAGCTTCGCGGCCAGATTCTGAAACCGTTGTGCTGGTTTTGGCGCGAACGATTCGTCCGGCTGCGGCTGCCCGTCCTTGCCAAGTTCTACGAACCGGTCAGATGCTTCTGCTTCCGTTTCCATGGCCTTGGAAGCCGTCGCCGTGCGCTTTGCCAGCACCGCCTGCAATCCTTCGATGGACTTTCGAATGCTCGCGCTGACCTCCTCGCGTTCCTCATCCGTCTCGCAGTTCACGAGCGCCTGCTGCGCTTCACTTTTAAGCGACGCGACGAGATCCTCAATGCTGCGGCTGGTCGCTTTCGGTGCGACGCGCGCCTCCTCTTCCTCGTCATCATCTTCCGCATCGTCCGACATCAACGCCGCACCCGCGATGAGACCGACGATCCCGCCGGCCGCAAGGAACAGCGCGTCTTCAAAAATACTGTTGCTCATGATGAAAAACCTCCCTGAAAACATTTGCGAAATGACTACGATTTCGTTTCTGTGGTTATCCTATCATGCAGGCAATCGAAAATGGTCAACAAGCAGGCAACCTTGAAAAAAATTTAGCCTTTTCTTGTCATCTTCGTCGAATAGAAATCATTGCTTTGTACAAAATACCGCCATCTGCTCATCAATACTGAGAGATGACGGTATTTTTATGAAAAAATTCTAACGCACACTGTCAAATACACATGAGAGATTATCTAAACAAAAACATCTATAAAAACGATTTTCAAAGGCAAAATCGTTCCGATAACTTGTAATAGATCCATCTCCCTAGTCTTCACACATTATGCATTCAAACGTTCCATGAGTTGCTCGATGCTCGCGACAATATGCTTGCGCGTCACAATCTGCGCTTGCTTGCGATCAAGGTCGGCGTAGGCTGATGGTTTGAGTTTGCCGGCGTTCTTGCGAATCCACGCATAGACGAGGCCGCTCTGTTCGAGGTCTTTCAGTTTACGGATGAACGTCACGTTCTTCACCATCGTGGAATTGAACGCTTTTTCGAGACCGATGGCCGCCACGACGGCATGGTACGTGATGTCGCGCAGAATCTCGATGTCCTTCTGCACGGCTTCGATCATTTCTTCCTTCGTCGTGGCCTGTGCATCGACGCCGAGACCTTCAAGATAGCCTTTCTCCACCGCGCCGTTTTGCTGTGCTGTCCCGTTCTTTTCGTGTCCCTTTTGGTAGCGCTGCTTACAAATAGGCGCGATGACTTCTTCCACGGTACGGATGGCGAGATCCGGTTTACCGAAGTTCGCCACCAGCTTCGCTGCATCCGGCTTCTTGGCGACCGCACTCTTCAGTGCTTCGAGCACCGGTCCCATCTCTTTCGCTGTAATACCGGCGGCTTTCAAGATTTTCGCCCATTTCGCCACAGGCAGAAGCATAACGGCCGTGCAAGCAAGGTTCGCTGCCATCTGCACTTCATTCTTCTTGAAGAAGTTCTGGAGCGTCGTTTCGATGCTATCGCCTGTCTCTGGGGCGCTTGCCTCCTCTTCTTTCACGACGTGCTCATGCGAGAGAATTTTCTCGAACAAGTTTGAGCGATTCGCCGCATTGTCAAAATTATCCTGCTCGCCCTTGTTCAAGAGGTAATACGTGGCGAGCACGTTCATCTCCGCGCGGTTTGCCGGCTCTCGCAGGAAGAAGTTGCGGCGCTCCGCGCCACCGTACGGATGGCGGATGACGACTTCGAGCAGGCTGGCGATGAAGCGGTCGACGAGTGGCGTGAAGTAGCACTTCTCGCCGTTTTCCACGAGTGCTTCTTGGAAGAGCTCCTGCACGGTTGCACGCTGTTCGTCGTTCGGCGACAGCACCTGCATCTCTTCGAGCAGCGCTTCGACGAGCTTTTCGTAAATTTCCTGCTCCTTGTCCTGCGTCATGGTCGCGACGCGGGCGACGAGGTTGCGCAGGAACGTGACTTGGAGCTTCTCGCGCCAGTTCGCTTCCACGGCCTGTACGGGGTAATTCGTCGAAAGCGAAGCCGTGCGCTCGTTCTCCGTCTCGATGAGGAGCGCGTCCTCCGCCGAGACGTCGGGGAAAATCTCGTGCAAGCTCTCGCGAATCTCCGTGCTGAACGGACGCGCGGCAAAGATGTCGTCGCGGATGCTGTCGTAGATCGTCTTCGCACGCTGGTCGAACGGGATCAGCGCGTCCTTGAGGCGCATCTGGATCTCAGCATCCGTCACGCGGTACGCGCTGCTGCCGCTCTCTTGATACCCTTGCAGGACAGTCTGCAGGATGGCTTTCGCGGCGCGCAGCGTGTTTTCGGCGCGGCGCTTCATAACGTCGAAGCGGTCGTTGTCGTAATACGCCTGCATCTTCTGCTTCAAGCGATCTACGCCGTTGCCGTCGGCGAGATTCCATGTCGCAAGCGGGTCTTGGAACGGCTGCCCCTTGCGTCCGGCGTCCGCCGCGTCGAGGTAGATTTTTGCTGAGCCGCAGACGATGCGGTTCTCCTGTGCGATTTGGTATTTCTGCACGACGTCGTTCTTCAGGGCCGCGATGTTGCTTTTCGCGCGGCCTGCGTCGCCCGCCATGTCCAGCTTGTTGCCGAAGACGAACGCTTTGTCCTTGAGCGGGATGTTGTCTTCGTCGAGCGTGCCTTGCCGCAGCATGTCGAGCTGCGTGCCCGTGAGATTCGGGCGGTCGCCGACGTTCGTGACGAGGACGATGGCATCCGCCGCGAGAAGTTTTTCCTTCGTCTGCTGCTTGTGCAGTTTCGTCGGCGAGTCAAATCCCGGCACGTCGTAGAGCACGATGTTCTTCATCTCGCCGAGCCCCGTCGAGTAGATCGTCACTTTCTTCACGGCGTACGGATAGGCGTCGCGCTTGACGGCTTCGCCGGCCCGCTGCTCGATGATGCCCGTAACGAATTTCTTGAACTCCACGGACTGCAAGCGCTCCGCGCCGAGGAACGTGAGGATGTCATGATCGAGATACTGCCGCAGGAGCTCCCGATGCGCGAGCATGAAGCGGATATCTTCGGCCGTCGTGCCGTTGTACATCTGAAAGATGCCGCGCTTCGCATTGTCTGCGCTGTGCTCCATCATGCGCCAGTAGTCATCGAACGCGTCTGCGCGGAACGTGGCGTATTCCGCCGGCGTCTCGAAGCCCATTTCTTTCAGCATGCCTTGGAAATTGCGGTTGAATTCGTCATACGAATAAAATTCGATCTCGGCCTTGTCCTCGCTGCCGGCGCGCACTTCCGTCGTCGTGAACGTGCAACGCTCCGTGTACTCGGGCAGCGCGTTGAGATGGATGAGCGCGTTGCCGAGCGTGCTCTTGCCAGCTTTTTCGAGACCGACGACAGCGACGGTGAACTCGCGGCTCCGCAGCTTGTCGAGCACGCGGCGGTTTTTCGCGGCGAGCGCCGCGATGTCTTCGAATTGATCGACGTCGAACACGAGATGGTCTTGGTCTTGCTCCAGGATGGATTGCAGGACGCCGTCCGTCTGCGCCAGTTCCTCGATGAATCTTGCTTGTTCTTCGGTACTCATGCGTCCTCCTCCTCGCTTTCCTCCGCAGTTTCCGACGCGGCAGCGCTATGGAAGCGTTCGCGCAGGACAGTTTCATCCACGACGAGCGTCTCGCCGCCCGCGAGCTTCCAGAAAGCGAACTCCTTCAATTCCTTGGCGAGCATCTGCAGCGCGGCGCCGGATGGGCGCGCTTCCGCGCGGATCCAGCGGTCGCGTTCCTTCCGCTTCATCGGCTGCGGCGACGCGTCTTCCGTAGCGAGCAGCTTGTTCCACTTGTTCTTCAGTGCGAGCGCGCGTTCGTTGTGCAGCGCTTCATAGGCTTCTTTGAGGAGCCCCGGCTCCGGCAGCACGATCTTGTCGTGGTTCTTGCCGCTCAGGAGGAAGCGTTCCAGCATGCGGATGCCGTCCTCTTTGCCCGGGTGATCCATGAAGAGATGCGTGTCGATGCGTCCTTGCCGCTTGATGGCCTCGTCGATGCTGCCTTCGTAGTTCGTCGCCGCCATCAGGAGGATTTTCGAATTTTTGCTGCGCAGGCCGTTCTCGTCCGCGATGTAGTTGAGCAGCGAGCCGCGCACGACGGGATTCAGCACATGCGTGCCCGCCAGCGAATCAAACTCATCAAAGAACAGCACGATGCCGTTCGCGTCCGTCATCATCTTCGAAAAGCGCGTGACGTCCGTGAAGATGCGTTCGAGCTTCTTGATCTGCTCCTCAGGATAGCTGTTCGCGAAATCGCGCGACAGCACCTTGAAGAAGTAGAAATTGTACTGGCCGGCGACGGCTTTCGCGAGCATGCTCTTGCCGTTGCCCGGCGGGCCGTAGAGCAAGACGCCTTTCTGCGGCTCGATGCCGTAGGCGGCGTAGCGGTTCTTCTGCGCCTCGCTCGACAGGATGTAGCGCACCTGCAGATGAATTTTTTCCTTGAGGTCGTCGTAGCCGATGACGTCGTCGAGGCGCAGCGGATTCTCGCGCGGCGCGAGGATGTTGCCCTGTGAAAAGATGCCGAGCGACATCAATTCGTTGCGGAACGCCCGCTCCTTGTTGCGGAACACCGTGCGGAACAGCTCAGCCGTCGCCTCGTCGTTGCGCAGTTCCTGCTTCGCTTCCTTGATTTGCTTCACGAAGTTCATGATATCGCGGCCGGACATGTTCTCGGAACGCCGCAGGACTTCCTCTTCGAAGAGCTTGCCTTTCAGTGAAAACGCATGGCCGCCCTCCGAGAGATTGTCGTCGAAAATCATGCGGCGCAGCTGTTTCGACGGCAACGGGATCGTGACGGGCTCGTTCGACAGGCGGCTCTTGATGGCGCTGTCGACGGCCTCGGGGCGGTTCGTCGCGGCGATCGTGAAAATCTTTTGCTTGCCCGTATACGCGCCGTCGAGCTCCTGCAAAAACTGGTTGACCATGTCGAGGCTGTAGCTGTCGCGGTCGCCCGCGCCGAGCGAGCGGCTCGGGAACACGGTGTCGGCTTCGTCGATGAAGAGGATCGTCGGCGCATTCGCGCGGGCTTCCGCGAAGACGCGCTTGATCTTCGCGCTGCTCTGGCCGATGTACTCGCCCTTGAGGTCAGCGAGCGTCGGCGCCATGAAGTAGCATTTCGTCTCGCTCGCGAGCGCTTTCGCGATGAGCGTCTTGCCCGTGCCCGGCGGGCCGGCGAAGAGCAGGCCTTTGCGCGCGGGGCGTTTCTCGTCGCCGCGCAGGAAGATGTCGATCGCGCCGCGGATGTCGTCTTTGAGCTTTTGGTCGAGGCGCACCTGCTCCCACGTGATGCGCTCCTCGATCATGCGCGTGACGCCCTCTTCGAAATCCGCGGCCGCGAGCGCCGCAGGATTCTTGCGGAGTACGCCGCGCAGCACGCGCATGCAGGCGCAGAGCGATTTCTTGCCGACGCTCATGGCGTGCGCGATGTCCGAGAGCACCGCGAGCTGGAGCTTGTACGTTGGCTTCGCCGCGCGCAGCACATGGCGCAGGTAAGCGAGACGGATTTCCTCGGCCGAGGGATACGGCAAAAAGATCGCGGGCTCGTCAAACGCATATTTCTTGATGAGCTCCATGTCCTTGATTGTGACGATGACGAGGAGGTTCCGCTGCTTTTCCCAGCGCTTCAGCGTCGCGATCCACGTCGTGTCGCTGTCACCGTAGAGATTCGCGATCCACTCGAGGTTCTCGAGGAAGAGCAGCACGCGTCCTTCGTTGTGCTTCAGCATGCCGGTCAGGCGCTCGATGCGCGCCGTAATCGTGCTGGCCGCGCTCCGCGCTTCCGCGGCAGCGGCTTGGACGTTTTCTTCCTGCTTCGGCTCCGCCGGCTTCGCGGCCGACCTCCGGCGGCGGCGCGGCAGCGTCGTGTCGGCCACGGGCGGCGGGAACATATCTTCGAACGCGATGAGTTCCATCGCGCGCCCGTTCCTGCGATAGCAATGGAGGTTGTTGTTCGCATTCTCGACGTGGATAAAAAAGTCGTACGACGGATGATCGACGAGGTAGTACGTCATCAGCGTATCCGCTGCAGAGAGCACGCCGTGATAGAGGTCGTAGTAAAAATTGTCGTTGACGCCGTCGCCTGTCAGAAAATGGAAGATGCGCCCCTGCTGCCGCTGTTTTTCGATCTCGGAAATCAACCGGTTTTTCATGGGCTCACTCCTCCGCGTCCGGCGGGAATTTTTTCAGGAGCGTGCGCAGGAGGTCGAGATCCTGCTGCGCATCCATCTGGCCTTCCAGCGCTTTCAGTTCCTTCTGGATGGACGATTTCTCTTTCTTCAAGTTCTTCTGCTGCTCCGCGAGGCTCTGTTTCTGCTTCTGCAGTACGGCGATCTCGTCCTGCAGGTTCGTGACCTCTTTGTTCAGCGCATCTCCTTCCATCTCGTCTTCGAGGCGCTGCTTCTCCGCGAGGAGCTCGTCCCGCTGCCTGCGCAGCTCGGCATATTCCGCTGTGCCGCTCCGCAGTTCTTCGATGCGCGTCTGGCATTTCCGGATGTCATCACTGTAAGCCTTGCATTCTTTCGTGAGGTTCGGCCGCGCATCTTCAATCTTCCGGAGGAATGACTGGATTGTGTCGAGCATCTGCGCCTGATAATCAAAGCCCTTGATGATGCCATAGTCGCTGAGGCGGATCCGCAGGATGCTCTGAAGAATCGCATCCGACAGCGGATAGAGGCGCGTGAGACTCATGAAGATCTGGTCGCGGTCGACCTCCGGCTTCGGCAACGCCTTCGCGACTTCGTTGACGCGGTCTTCATCGAGGTACCAGAGGAATTCCTCGACGTTCTCCTGAAAGCGCTCGATCGCATGTGCGGGGAAATCCTTCTCCGACAGGAGATCGAGAAAATGTTCCAAGTTCGGTTCGTTTGCCATGTGCTTGTCCTCCCCGCGTCAATGCGCCCGGATTTTTTGCTGCTCCTGCCCGGCTTCCGGTTTGCGCTCCCGCACAACGGACGTGCCGTTCACGAGCCGCACGTCCGTGACAGGGATGCCGGCCTCGCGCATGTGCGTCGCGATTTCTTTCCACGAATTGCGGCAGGAGCCGCCCACGCCCTCCGTGTGATCGATGTTCACGACGATGCCTCCGTCGTCATCGATGTCGATACGATCGAAGTCGATGATCTCGTCGCCGACCTCGCATTTGATGCGGTAGCCGTTGTTCGGGTTGTCGTCGATCGGATGCGTGTGGAAACTGTACTGCAAATCTTCCATGACGTCCTGGATGGCGCCTGCGAGCTCCATTTTCTGGAGCATCGCCTCCTGGAGATCCGTCGCCGCGTCGCGCGCTTCCTGCACGTGCTGCAGCGCCTCGCCGAGCGGCGCCATGCTCTCGACGAACGACTCGCCCTCGATGAGTTTTTCCGCGCGCTGCATGAGGCCGTCGAACGCCTCGCGGCCGCCGTCCTTGCCGTACGCACTGAGGAACGCGAACAGTTCGATCTTCTTCTCGCCATCGCCATAATTCGCGTAGTAGTCATTCGGCTCGACGAACTGCGTCGCGGCGATGGCGCGGACGTCCGCCGCGAGCTTTTCCGCGTCGGCCTTTTCCCGGCGCCAGCGCTCGACGCGCTCCGTCAGCTTCGTCTGATAGACCGCGATCCGGCTGTAGAGCGCATGGAACGATTTCGTGACATCATCGTCATTCGCAGCGACGAGCGCTTGCACGTCGCCGTCGAGCGCGCGGTATTCGTCTGCGAAAAATTTCTGCGCGTCCGCCGCGTCGACGCCTGCGAGCGCTTCCGTGAGCTCCTTGCGCATGGCGTCGCTTTTCTGCCGCTTCTGCGCGACGGCGTTCATGCCGTCGATCTGCTGCTTCAGCCCCTGCAGGCGCTTGCCGGCCGCCGCGAGCTTCGTGCGCTCCTGATGCGCCTCCTGGCTCGCGGCCACAGCTGCGTGCGAGAGGTCGAGGCGCTGCGTGCGCAGTTCCTTGTAGCGTTGCACGAGCTTCTGCGCGTCCGCGTACTCCTGGTCGCAATGCCAGCCGTGCGCATGATGCGTGACGGATTCGCGGATGCGCGCGCCTTCGGCGTCGGCCGCCACGAGCTCTTCATCAAGCTTTTTGAGCTCCGTGCGGATGCGCGTCGCGCTCTTGCCGAACGTGACGCCCGCCGCTTCGTCCTTCACCTGCTGGAACTGCTGCACAAGCTCCGCCGCTTTCGCGCCGAAGAGGTCTTTCGCCATCGGGTGCAGCTCTGCTGCGAGCGCGAGCGCCGCTTTCTGGTCGCGCTGCGCCTGCTCCGTGGCCGCCGTGAACGCGCGCAGCGCCTCGTCGATCTGGCGCGAGATGGATTCGTCGGCCTGCTTGCGCGCTTCTTCGCCTTGTTGCAGCACATTCGCCACTTCTGAACTCTTTCTTCCGCTCATGCGAAAACCTCCTTATTGCTTCCGTTCCTCCCCCCGCCGCGCGACCGCGCGCAAGAACTGTGCGCGGAACGCTTTCGCGGGGATGCCGATGATGAACACGTCGCCGATGTCGCGCGTGACGAATTCCACGCTGCGGTTGTGCAGCTGCTCCATCCGTTCTTTGTACGGGAGATATTTCGGCGAGAGGAAATGTATGACTTGATTGTCTGAGCCGCGATACGCCGTATCCGTATTCCGGCTCTCGATGTATTCGCCGTCGACGAGCAGGTCGATGCGCGCGAGGATGCCGTCGATGGCAGCATCTTTTTGTGCACGAAGCTCGGCGAGCGTATAGCCCGAGTACATCATGATGTCGAGCGCCGTCTGCTCCCGGATGCCCTGGATGAGCGGCAGGAGCGCCGCCGCTTGCAAGAACGGTTCGCCGCCGCTGATCGTGATGCCGCGCAGGCGCTGGGCCTCCGCCGCGCTGCAGATTTCCGAAAGCAGCGCGGCGACCGATACCCACGTGCCATGTTCATGGAGCGGCTGCCCCCACGGGAACACGCAGTTCGGGCAGCGCTTCTTGCAGCCTTGCAGCCAGAGCGCATAGCGCCGCCCCGGGCCGAGGACTTCCGTGACCGGCTCGCGATGGCTGACGTACAGCTTCATTACACGTTCGCCGCTTTCACTTTGCCGGGCTTCTGGACACCGCCCTGCAGGTTGAAGAGCGTCGGGACGTAGACCGCTTTCGCGTATTTCCAGTTCTTGTTCTTCGGTTCGAACAGGTCATCGACTTCCGTCTTCTCGAACGCGGCCGGCTGGAACGGTGCCTGCATGGACTGCTGCCCCGGCAGGGCGAACACGTCGTGTTCGATTCCACAGGTCTCGCGATAGCAGACGTTGACCGCTGCGTAGACGTTCTGTTCCTCCCCCGTCATCGGCATCGGCTTCTGCGTCTCCTTCTTGTGCGCGACCATCTTGTCGAACAGCCGCGTCGCGAAATCGAGCGTTTTGCCGAACGCGCGGATGTAGTCGAACGGCGTCTGCAACGCTTCCTCCAAGCGGAAGCTCTCGAGCGCGGGGCAGGCGTCGACCGCCTCCTTGACCGCGAGATATGGCGCGGCAAACGACGTCCACGCATTGAGCTGTCCCTTCGCCGTATCGAGTTCCTGCTGCAACGGCGCGAGCTGCGTCTGGCCATCCTGCAGACGCGCGATCTCGCCGTTCAGGCGCGCGATTTCTGCCTCTTTGTTAGAAATCGTTTCCGTAAGTTCTCTTTTTTTCTCGTCGAGCTCGTTCTCATGCGCCGCTTTCTGCGCATCGAGTTCTTGCTGATGCGCTTCCACCTGCTGATGGAGCTCCTCGTCATATTCCGCTTTCGCCTTCAGCTTGTCCGCCATGTCACGGATGGCATCCTGCAAGTCACCGAGCTTGCCCGCCAAGTCGTCGTGATGGGCATGCTGGTTGCCCGCGAGCTTGTTTTCGAGCGCGGCGAGCTTTTCGCCGAGCGCCCATTCCTGTTTATCAGCGATGTCATCTTTCAGCGTGGCGAGCTTGCCGTCGAGCGCCTGCTGCTGTTCCGTCACGCACGTCTGGAGCGGGGCGATCTGCTCCGCCATAGCGTACGCGATGGCTTCTGGCAAGCGGCGTTCCGCCTGCTCGATGGTCTCGAGCTTGTTCGCCAGGCCGCTGACGTCGACGTGGACGGTGATGAGGTTTTCCTGCGGATCGTTTTCGTTCATCGTCTGTTCTCCTTTGCCTTACTCCATGGAATGGATGAGGTTGATCACCATGTCCGGATTCACCGGCTCGTTCTCGTCGAACGTGTCGTTCTTGCCGCCGAGGCGGAATTCGATCTTGTCCTCTTCGAACGGCCGGATGAAGAGCATGCGCTTCTTCGGCTCGGCGAAATCCGAGACGTCGTATTCGAGCGGCACGAGCTCCTTGCGATCACAGGTCGGGCTCTTCGTGAAGCAGAGCGCCGTCGTGAGGTTCACGCGGTCGATGCGGTTCGCTCTTCTCCACGCCCGCGAGGTGTCGTTCTTCTGCAGAACGGGCACGTACTCATCCGTGCCGGCGTCGATGTAGCCGACGTTAAACAGGAACGGCGGGATGCCGTCCGCCTGGCTGATCGCCTGCTGATCGACGTAGTATTGGCCGAGGTTCAGCTGGCCGAACGCAACGGCCGTCTTCTCATTGATGCGGTATTCGTCGCTCATGCCCTCTTCGTTGAGGCCGGTGCCGACGCGCTGGATGGAATGGACTTTGTCCTTGAATTTTTCCTCCATGAGCTCCGCGACGTAATGCTGCTTCGACGCGTTGCCGCTGAGGAAAATGTAGAGGTCCGACGGCTCATACGGGAAGATGTCGGCCGCCTCGAGGCGCTCTTCGCAGCGGTCGAAGCACTGCTGCATCTCGATGCAGAACGCATCGATCGTCTGCTGGATGGCGTCGTGCAGGAACGCGTCGATGCCGCTCACCGCGAGCGACAGCGGCTCCGTGTCCTCGCCGTCCTCGCCCTGCAGCACGATGTTGACGTGATCCGCGCTCGCGTCGAGCGCTTTCAGCTGTTCGATGTCCGCGAGATGGCCGTCGATCACATCGTCTTCCGCGTCGTACGTGAAGAGCGGGCGCGCCAGACATTCTTTGAGCAGGCTGACGTTCGCGTCCGCGATGTCGTCGCCGCGCTCGGACAGCAAGCCCTCGAATCCTTTCGGATGGAGCTCGCCCGGCGGCAGGACGAACTTGATGTGGTTCTCCTCCATCAGTTCCTGATTGTCCTTGTAAATCTTGTACGCCAATTTGTGGATCAAACGCTCGCCGCCGACCTTGTCATCGCCGCCGACGCCGAGGACTTCCACGGCCTGATCGTAGCCCTCGTCCTCTTCTTCGTCCTCCGTCGTCGGGCGGAACATGCCGAACGAGAAATCCATCGTGCCGCCGCCGAGGTCGTAGATGGCGAACAGCTTCGCGCGGTTGTCGCGATCCGCCGACAGCTTCAGATGCTTGCCGACGATCGAGCCGATGCAGGCGACGGGCTCGGAGTAGTCCATGTGCACGGAGACGAACGGCTCGCCGTCCTTGCGGACGGCGTCGCGGATTGGTTTCGGCAGCGCGCGCCGGATGCCGTACGCGAGCGACTGGCGGATGCGCTCGCGCACTTCCTCGTCGAATTTGACGGGGAACGTGATCTGGTAATTGCGGTAGAACTGGCGGTTCTTCGGCTGGTTGATGGCGCGCGACAGCAGGTAGCCGTAGAACGCGATCGGGTTGAAATGGCCCGCGTCCTCGTCGAGCGTGTCCGTCACGCGGATCTGTCCGCGCTGGCGGCCGCTGTACGGCGTGAATTTGACTTCTTTGCCATACGACAGCCAATACGGCAGCATCTTCAGCTGCGTCAGGATCGCATTCATCTTGCGGTGGCCGTCGACGCTGCCGACCTCGCGGTACTCGTCGCCGACCGTGTAGCCGGAGTCGTAGTCCGCCTCGCGCTCGTCATGCTCCGCGCTCTTCGCGAGCACGAACGGCGCGTCGTCGTTCGCCGCCTGCCACTGGTCGTAGACGTCCTCCCAGTTATAGATCATGAGATTCGTCGGATTCTCGTAAGCATTGTCCCCGCTCTCCGTGCGCTTCGATTTGCCGGAGAGCGTGAAGAGATGCGACTTGCCGACGCCTCGCACGGCTGCGCACGTCGACGACGTGCCGAAGTCGATGGAGACGTTGCCTTTCGCCATCAGCGGATTCTTGCCGTCGCGCAGCGTCATGTCATGCACGCACAGGCGGACGGGGAACGTGAAGGACGCGCGCTCTTCCTTCGACGTCAGATACAACGTGAAACGTCCGATGAATTGCGGAGCGCGCGTATCGGACTTTGCCGCCACGTCGCCGAGGCGGTTCGTATTGACGTAGACGATGTATTTGCGCGCCTCAGGCGACGAATCCTTGCGGTAACGGATCTCTTCTTCGTAAATCGGCGGGATCTGATTATTCTCGCTCTGCTCCCAGCAGAACGTCGCCGACTGATGGACATCCGCGCCGCCGAGGTCGTCCGGCAGACCCGTGATGACGATCTCGAGCTTGCGCAGGCCGTGCATGCCCCAGACGCCGAGATCTCTGCCGAGCTCCGCCGCCGACAGCGCGTCAAAGCCGAAGAGGTCGCGCTCCGTGACGTCCGTGTACGTCATGGCAGGGAATTTCGCGCGCTCATCGGCCGCCTGCTCGAAATATTCTGGCCGCTGCTGCAGCCATTTCAAGATGGAATCCGACGCGCATTTCTGCCGGTACGTCTCGACATCGCCTTCGCACTTGTCCGGGCCGAGCACGAGGTACTTGAAGAAATCAAAATCCTTGGTTTGGCATGGATAGTCGTCGCTGTCCGAAAACTGCACTTCGAAGCGCTCCGGCTGGAGCATGTTGAAGTTGAACGGCAGCGTGATGGAACGCAAGCCATCCTGATTCAAGCACTCCTGCTCGTACACGCGCTCGTCGCCCGTAACATCCGAGAAGGCAAAGTGGAATTTCTTCAGTCGTCCGAACGTTTCATCTTGTCCTGTCATCCGTCATCACTCCTATATCCATCAGTTTCAAACGAAATTCTTCTTCATAGCGCAGCCATTGCCGGGTGTACGGCCAGCAAATGGCGCGGCGGTCATCGTCCGCGCTGCGCACGGCCGCCTCGATGTGCTGCTCCGCCTGCCGCTGGCAACGGATAGCCTCCGTAGCTGCAGCGACGAACGCTTCGCCCGCGAGCGCCCGCCGCTGCAGCAGGCGGTAGAGGCATGGCCGACAATTGCCGCCGTCCGCATCGACGATGAGCGACAGGATGTCCTGATACAGCAAGAAGACCTGCCAGCCCTGCACATCCTTGAGGAGCACGTGCGCGAGGCGGTCGTACATCTCCGTCTCCGGGATGCCGCCTGCCGCCGCCTGCTCGAAGCTCTTCGTCAGCTCGCCGGCCCCGACATGGAACTCGCGCGCCATGTACTCGAGCCGGATGGCGGCCTCGGCCGTCAGCCGCCCCTCGGCCGCCGCCGCATCGACGAGGAAATCGAGGTAGTCGCGGCGCAGATGATACGCCGCATCAGCAAGCGGATGGCGCGCGCGGACATTCGTCAGCGACGTCCGCCGCAACAACAAAAACTCGCGGAAAAACGAGCGGAACGCCTCTGCGAGCGGATATGTGCAGAGCGGCCCTTCGCTCTGCAAGCGGTCGGCCGTCGTCAGTCCGTCCGGCGTCAAGCGCACGTCCCGGTACGAAATCGTGACATCACCGGTCGCTTCCGTCCGGAGGAACGCAAACCGCTTGCCGAGCGCCAGGAACGGCTGCGGCTGTCCGCGCCCGAGCAACTGGATGGCGACGATGCCCTCCGTCGAGCCTTGCACGGCGCGGAGGTGTTCGGCGGCGGCCGCCAGCGCAGGATCTCCGCTGTCCCAAGCGCGCTCGCAGCGCGTCTCGCCGATGCAGACGATGTCTCCATCCTCCGTGCCGCCCCCCTCCGCTGACGGCTGGTACTTCTGCGCGACCGTGTCGATGATCAGCCGCCGCAAGCGGAAGTCAAGCGGGAAATAGCGACTGCCCTCCCTGCGCGTGAATGCGGATGCGTCTTTCACGCTTTCGAGCGGCACCTCGCGTTCCGTGCAGGGGGGCACGAGGATCTCCTCCGGCTCCCGCTGCACGTCCATGATCTGCTGCTTCATCCGCGCACCTCCTTTCCTCATCCCGTCAGGATGTGGTCAGCCTTTGGCGTTCTTCAGCAACTCGTCGAAAAACGCCTCGCGCGCAGCTGCCTCATCATCTGCGACCGGCGCGCCAGCAGAAGGGGCGGCCGGCCGTGGCGCTGCCTTTGCTTCCGCTGCGTCTTCCTCTTCGTCCTCCATATCCGGCTCGTCCGGCACGGGCTCTGCGATGCGCTCTTCAAACGCTTCTTGCAGCATGGGGAAATAGATCTTCTTGCTCATTCAAATGCCACCTTCCTTGCTTCCATTCCAGAGGATACGGATCTCGATGCGGCGGTTTTCTGCCGCCAAGGGGTCCGCGCTGTTCTTCAAACGGGTTTCGCCGTAGCCCGCGACGCCGATGCGCCCTGCGTAATCGTCGCCGAGGTATTTCAGAAGCGCCGTGCGCACGTTCGCCGCGCGCAGCGTCGACAGCTGGATGTTATCGGAAAAATATCCGCCCTTGTTGATGACTTGGCTGATGGCGGCCGGGTCCGTATGCCCCTCAATCAAAATCTCCATGTTGGCGTTTTCGTCCATGTACGCCTTCAGCTTTTCCGAGAGATCCGCCACGGCCTGCATCGTCTGCGGCGTGACCTCCGCGCTGCCGGAGTTGAATGTCACAGAGGTAAATTCCAACATACCCGTATCGGGATGGACTTTGATCTGCCCGTTTTCCTCATACTCTTGGAGCGCCTGCTCGATCTGATCCATCATGTCGCGCCGCTGCGCTTCCTGCGTGTAGCGTGGAACGATGGAGGCCATGACGAACAGCAAGAGCAAGATCAGCACGACGCTCGACAGCAGGTCGGAAATCGAAACCCATGGATTTCTCTGTCGCATATGGTTCGCCCCTTTGCTCCGTCAGTCCTTGCGCCGCGCGTAGCGCCCTGCTCGTACGGCGTTTTTCACGGCCGCATAGACGTCGCTGCGTTTCTCCTGCGCCGCTTGTGCTTGCTCTTCTGCTCGCGCCGCGATCTGCGCCTCCTGCTTTCCTTTCACGGCCGCGAGCAATTCCGCGTTCGCTTTCACGTCGCCTGCCACCTGCTGGATGGCCGCCTGTGCCTCATCGTGGAGCGTTTTCTGTGCGCGCCCGTTTTCGCGGAGGACGCGTTTCTGCGCTTCGAGGAGGCGCTGGATCTCATGCAGCGTCGCGACGGCGTCGGCCTGCGCTTCCTGCTGCGACGCGCGCAGCGTCTCGAGCTGCTCGCAGACCGTCGTCATCGTCTGCTCCGTCAGCTCGCGATGGCACGTCTCGTTTTGCTGCAATGATGCAGAGAGTTTTTCCCATTGTGCGGGGACCTGCTGAAGCTCCGTCTCGAGATGCGTGACGACCTGCGCGACGTTTTCGAAGACCGTCGTGAGCTGCTGGTACGACGCATCCTGCTGTGCCTCGACTTGCTTCTGGCGCGTGCCGAGCTGTTTCTGCCACGTCGTCTGCTGCTTCAGCCACGCTGTCTGCGCTTTCTGGCGCGCGGTCTGTTCTTCGTTCCACTGTTTCTGACGCGCATCCTGCTCCTCGTTCATGCGCTGCTGCCACGTTTTCATCTGGCCGCTGTGCGCCGACTGCTGTTCGCCCATGAGCTTCTGGCGCTCCTCCAGCTGCTTTTGCTGCTCGTTGAGCTCGTCGTGCATCTTCGTCATGTGCGCATCGATGCCTGCGAGCGCCGCACTGAGCTTCTCCGTGAAGCGCTGGATCTCCTCGATGTATTTTTCCTGCATCAGCCCGATTGTCGTGCCGAGCGCCTTGCGCAGTTCCTCCGTCGTTTCCTTGCGGTACGTCACGGTGTTCACTTGCGCTACCCTGTTCAAATCGTCGATGTGATGATTCATCTGGATCAGGATATCGTAGCTCTTGGCGCTGAGCTCCTGCTGCTCCGCTGCCATGCGGTCGCCGAATTCCTGCAGCTTCGCCAAGAGCTCCGTCCAAGACGCCTGCAATTTCTGCGAGAAATCCGCTTCGAGCGCGCAGTGCTCCTCGCGGAACGCCGCGAGCTCCTCGTGCACCTGCTTCGTGTGCCGTCCCATCTCCTGCGAGGCCGCGACCTGCGCGTGGATGGCTTCGACGAACGTCGTGAGGTGCTCGGAGATGAACGCTTGCTGCTTTTCGAGGAACGCATTCTGCTTTTCCACGAGCGTCTGCACGCTGTCGCGCTCCTTGCTGTACAGTAGCGTGCGCGTCTGATCGATGACGTCCTCGCGCATCTCATAATAACGCTCGACGAACATGCGGCGGAACACGAGTGACAGGAGGATGCCCCAGACGGACGTCTGGAACTTGAACGCGATGACGCCGAGCAAGCCGATCAATTTGTCAAGCTCAATCTGGTCGGTCGAAAGCAGTTCCGCCGCGCCCTGGATGGCGATGCCGAGGCCGATGAACGTCGCGAGGATGCCGATGCTGACGAACGTATCGGGGATGCCCTCGAGGATACCCTCTTTCGCCGAAAGCGGTTCCAATCGCTTTTTGAGGTACAGCTCGATGGGCAGGCTCCGGCTGCTCCGCGCATACTCCGCCGCCGCCTCATCCGCAAGCGCGGCGATCTTCGCACGGCACGCCTGCTGCACCTTCACGCCGAACACGAACAGCAGCACAAAGATCCCAAGGAAAATCGCCGACAATGCGGCTTCCGGGATGAATAAGAATCGAATGGCTTGGGTGAACACCACAATCTCCCCTTCCGGCGCTATGATTCCTATAGAGTTCTTGGCTTTTACTTCTACGAAAGTTTTTATTTTCCTGCCATAAATGCAGAAATATATTCTGTTTTTGTCCCGTAAGGACACAAAATTTTGCAGGATTTCGCACTCTTTCCGTAGAACTTCAAAGCATTGAAAAATACGAGGGAGATGCTTCATCAATGGCAAAATTTTTCCCGAGTGAACTTGAGTCACAACCATCATTCCATCGTAGCCAGGGCGAACGCGAAGTCTATCGCGCACTTACCAGCCTCAATGACAACTATACAATCTTTTATTCGTTTCGATGGTTGAACACAGACGGACAACAACAATCTGAGGGCGAAGGCGATTTTATCGTGTTGCACCCGGAGCACGGCATTCTCTCCATCGAGGTAAAGGACGGGGGCATTGATTATGACGGTGGCTGCTGGTGGCAGACGAACCGCCGCACGGGCGCACGCAAGCGCATCGACCCGTTCAACCAAGCCGCTGCGACGCAGTACCGCTTGCAGGCGATCTTGAAAGAGCGCACGCCGACGATTTTCACGACGGTCTGTCGTGCGGTTTGGTTTACATCCGTCGAGATGGGACCGACGAAAAACTTGCCGCCAGAGGTCGTGCGCGACATCATTCTCGATCAAGCGGCACTCGACGCACCGGACGCAGCGCTCCAGCACGTTTTCGCATATTGGCGGCAGCATCTGAACGCCTACATGCGCCCATGGACGCCGAGCCAATACCAAGCCATCCTACGCACGCTCATGCCGTCGCTGCATTTCGTCGAATCGCTGACGAGCATCCACCGCGAGACGGATGCCGACGCGATTCTTTTGACGCGCCAGCAGGCGAACGTCCTCGAGTTCCTGCAAGAGCAGCCGACGGCGGCCATCCACGGCCTCGCTGGTACGGGCAAGACCGTGCTCGCGCTCGAACGCGCGCGCCGCCTCGCGGCCGCCGGCCGTCCCGTGCTCTATCTCTGCTTCAACGAATTCTTGCTGACACATCTGCGCACGATTGCGCCGATCGAACACGTGACATTCCACAACGTCCGTACGCTCGCACAGGAGCTCATGCAGGACGACAGCATCCCTATCGAGCGCGTCATCCCTGCGTTCTACGAATTTTTCGAAGCCACATACGACGACAGCGCGTGGCCGTGGCCAGACATCGTCGTCGACGAGGGGCAAGACCTCAGCGACTCGCTCATTGCACATCTCGCCGATCTCGCAGAACTCTACGATGGCAGCTTCTACGTCTTTTACGACCGCGAGCAATACATCATGCAACAAACGCGCCCGGCGTGGATGGATACGAAGGCGGAGTGCCGCCTCGTCATCTATCGCAACTGCCGTAACACGCACGAGATTGCCGACTTCATCAGCCGCCTCATGGGCATCTCCGCCGAACGCTATGAAAATCAGATCCACGGCCTGCCACCGACCGCGTTCTTCTATCGCGATGACGAGCGTCTCCTGCGCCGCGCCGACCAATTCGTCGCGCAGATGCTCCGCGAAGGATTGAAACCCGAAGACATCGCCATCCTCACGATCCATTCCGTCAAACATAGCCACTTGCCGCTCGACACAAAGCTCGCCGGCCATGCACTTTCATTGACGCCAGAGCCTGACAAAATTCTTTTCACATCGACGCGCAAGTTCAAAGGCCTCGAAGCGAAGGGCGTGCTGCTCATCGACGCCGAGACCTCGCGCCTCGACGACCCGCTCATCCGCCGTCTGCTCTACGTCGGAGCCAGCCGCGCCGCGCTCTGCCTCGAAGTCGCGTTCTATGAAGACGATGCCGACGGGAAAAACCGGACCACGCGCAAAGCTGACGAGGACGCGCTCTGCGTACGTCTCGGACTCCAAAATCACTAACAGAAAGGTCGTGCTTCCATGCCTCTGACATCCACCGCACTGCGTCTCCGCATCCTGCGAACAGAACGCCATCTGTCCCAGCAAGAAATGGCAGACGTCCTCGGCATCACACGCACGGCCTATAACAAATACGAGAACGGTGCCATCCAGCCGACGCTGAACGTAAAGAAGCTCTCTCGCTTTTTCAATGTCAGCACGGATTACCTGCTCGGCATGAACGAAGACCCCGCTGCCACCATCCCCAACGATCCCCATCTGGAAGCGCAGATCAAAAAATACCTCGCGCTCACAGAAACGCATCGCGAGATCGTCGACGAGCTGATCGACGGGCTCTACAAGAAAGAGCCGGGGCATACCATCTACGTTCAAAAGGCGCAACGCGATGACGGACGCTGTTGATTGGTTCAACCGTCACGAATCGGAATCCTTGGAAAAATAAGCAGTTTTTCTCTTTTGCCCTCCCTTATCATGTGCATGAAGGGAGGGATTTTTTATGCTGACAGTAGATTCGCTGCGTACAGAACAACAGCAGTTTTTGAAGATCTTCGCTACAACAAAAATCGTTTCCGCGATTTTCTGCATACGATGGTCTATCACTACCGCCAGCCGCTCGATCGGCAAGTGCAGCTATTCTTTCATGCTCCGAAAACCGGCAGCGC
>Ga0256404_1006484_pt1 | contig 19327 bp, 22 predicted proteins | sample RumenRJG_01DNA_FD_185990 | JGI IMG/M metagenome (GOLD analysis project Ga0256404, IMG submission 185990) | Bovine rumen microbial communities from Lethbridge, Alberta, Canada - RJG_01 | ecosystem: Host-associated > Mammals > Digestive system > Stomach > Rumen | place: Canada: Alberta | collected...
TTCTGAAACCACAGAGATAGTACTTAAACCGGCAGGAGAGATCAGTGTCATCATGATGGTAGGTCTCCAGGGTGCCGGTAAAACAACCACCGCCGCAAAGCTTGCTGGGAAGTTCAAGTCCAAGGGCCGCACACCGGTTCTTGTAGCCTGTGATATATACAGGCCCGCAGCTATTGACCAGTTAAGAGTCAATGCTGAAAAGGTGGGGGTTCCTTTCTTTTCATTGGGTGACAAGATAAATCCTGTAGAGATAGCAAGAAAAGCTATTGCAGAGGCCAAAGAGAAACATTACAATGTTGTGATCCTCGATACTGCAGGACGTTTACAGATAGATGAAAAGCTCATGGATGAGCTTGAGAACATCAAAAAAGCCGTTCCTGTTCAGTGGACGATACTCACTGTAGACGCCATGACCGGTCAGGAAGCAGTCAATGTTGCAGAAACCTTTGCGGATAAGGTAGGTATCGACGGTGCCATCCTCACAAAGTGTGACGGTGATACCAGAGGCGGTGCCGCACTTTCCATAAAGGCCATGACAGGCAAGCCTATACTTTACTTAGGTATGGGTGAGAAGCTTGATGATCTGGAGCAGTTCTATCCTGATCGTATGGCCGGACGTATCCTCGGTATGGGTGATGTACTTTCACTCATCGAGAAGGTTGAAAAGAACCTGGACCAGGAAAAGAGCCGCGAGTCCATGGGCAGACTCACCAAAGGAAAGTTCGACTACAACGACTTCATGGATCAGATGGACCAGATGTCGAAGCTCGGCGGTCTGGGCGGAATCCTCAAGATGCTCCCCGGTCTTTCAGGTCTCGGTGACATCGATATGGACGACACCGAAAAGCAGCTGAAAAAGGTTCGCTCCATCATTCAGTCAATGACCAAAAAAGAGCGTGCCAACCCGGATCTTATCAATCCGTCAAGAAAGCGCCGTATAGCTAACGGTGCAGGAGTTGACATAGCCGAAGTCAATCGTCTTGTTAAGCAGTTTGAACAGATGCGCAAGATGATGAAGCAGTTCGGCGGTGCCATGAGAAGCAAACATGGCCGCGGTGCTTTCGGAGGCTTAGGCGGCTTCGGAGGACTCGGAAATCTCGGCGGTCTGGGCCGTGGAGGAAGATTTCCTTTCTGACACACGGATTAATCAGTAATCAAACTGTTAATCATATATATTATTATTTTTAGAAAATAGGAGAAAACACCATGTTAAAGATCAGATTAAGAAGAATGGGACAGATTCACGCACCATATTACAGAGTTATCGTTGCTGATTCAAGATCCCCAAGAAACGGTAAGTTCATCGAGGAGATCGGTACATACAACCCATGTGTTGAGCCATCAGAGATCAAGATCGATGCTGATAAGGCAAAGCAGTGGATTTCAAACGGTGCACAGCCAACAGAGTCTGTAGCAAAGCTTCTTAAGAGAGCCGGAATCAACTAATCGGCCGAGAGGAGACCTCATGAAGGAATTACTCGAAACTATTGCCAGAGCCCTTGTTCAGAATCCCGATGATGTTACAGTCACCGAGGAAAACAAGGATGGCGAAATCGTCCTGACCCTTTCTGTGAATGAGCAGGATATGGGTAAGGTCATCGGACGTTCAGGCCGTATAGCCAAGGCAATCCGTTCTGTTATGTCTGCTGCCGCAAGCAAGGCTTCGGTCAAGGTATCCGTAGATATTAAGTAAGAGTAATTACTCAGTATAGTTTCTGCTATGCTGAGTATTTATTTATAATAAAAGGAAAAATATGCAGGAAAAACTTAGAGTCGGTACAGTAGTTACCACCCATGGTCTGAAAGGCGAAGTAAAGGTTTATCCTACAACTGATGATCCGGACAGATTTTACGATTTGGAGAAAGTCTTTTTGGATCGCTCCGGTTCAATGGAAAATATGCTTCAGCTTGAAGTTCAGAATGTAAGATTTTTCAAGAATCTTGCCATAGTAAAATTCAAAGATTACGACAACATCGACGATGTCCTCCCATTCCGCAAGGGCGAGCTCTATGTTGACAGAGCGGATGCCATTCCTCTTCAGGAGGGCGAATACTTCATCGGTGACATCATCGGATGCAGGGTACTCGACGAAGACGACAAGGAACTTGGCACAGTTAAGGAATTCCTTGAGACCGGTGCCCATGATGTAATGCTCGTCAAGACTACCGGCAAGGATCTCATGATCCCATACTGCGATCCGTTTATTCTTGAGAAAGCACCGGAAGAGGGATATATCAGGGTTCACCTCATCCCGGGTCTTTTAGATCTATGAAAAATTATTACGTAATGACGCTTTTCCCGGAGCTGATAGAAAACGTAACCAAAGAAAGCATTTCCGGAAGAGCCATAAAGTCAGGTCTCATGAATGTTGAAGCCTTCAATATTCGTGATTATACGAAGGATGCCCACAATCATGTGGATGATTATCCATACGGCGGCGGAGCAGGTATGCTCATGCAGGTCCAGCCCATAGTTGACTGCTACAGACACATAGTTGATAAGATCGGACACAGACCCGCACGTGTCCTCTTTATGTCACCCCAGGGACGGAGATTCGACCAGAAGATGGCAGAGGAGCTTGCGGAGGAGGAAGATATCCTTTTCCTCTGCGGTCACTATGAAGGTGTTGATGAGCGTGCTCTCGAGATTCTCGATGTTGAAAATGTCTCCATCGGAGATTATGTTCTCACAGGAGGTGAGCTTCCGGCTCTCAGCATGATAGATTCCATTTCAAGACTTGTTCATGGTGTCCTCAACAAAGACGAATCCCATGAGATAGAGAGCTTTTCCGACGGACTTCTGGAATATCCCCAGTATACCCGTCCCGAGAATTACGAGGATCGTACAGTTCCGAAGATACTTTTGTCCGGCGACCACAAAAAGGTGGACGAATGGCGCCATCAGATGAGCCTTGAGCGCACAAAGGAGCGCCGTCCGGATCTCTATGAAAAGTATGTAGCCGAACATCCTGAAGAATTTATGCCTAAAAAACCTAAAAGGCGCAGAAAAAAACCTGCGGCTCCTCAGGAATCAGTTATGTCCTCCCATTGATCCTGTTTCTTCAGAGATATGTTCTCCGGACAGTAAGTCCTGACCTGAAGAATTTACAGAGTTTTAAGATAATTGAGGCTATAGAGCCATAAAACACCCTTGCATTATAGGGTAATATATGTTAAAGTACACGAGTTGTGACTAAAAGAGATATTCCTCTGACGGTTCCATCTGCTTGGAATAGGGGATTCCGGATAGCTAAGGCCGGACGATAAATCCGTGAATGAATGTCAAATAGTATTAGGAGGTAGCACAATGGCAAACAGCGATATCATTAAGAACATTGAGCAGGGCCAGCTTAAGGCTGAGGTTCCTCAGTTCAACACAGGTGACACAGTTAAGGTTTACAACAAGATCAAAGAGGGTAACCGTGAGAGATTACAGATCTTCGAGGGTACAGTTCTTAAGATCCAGGGTGGTTCAAACAGAATCACATTCACAGTAAGAAAGACTTCTAACGGTGTAGGTGTTGAGAAGACATGGCCACTTCACAGCCCAATGGTTGAGAAGGTAGAAGTTGTTAGAGCTGGTAAGGTTAGAAGAGCTAAGCTTACATATCTCAGACAGCGTACAGGTAAGGCTGCCAAGGTTAAGGCACTTTAATCTGTTGTTGATTAAGATCTTTGGGGTGTTCCGTTTACGGGATGCCCCTTTTTTTATCCATAGTACACTTTATACGATATAATATACAGAAATTATCTTACTAATTGACCAGACAGGAGAACCGCTATGCGCGAAAAGAGTTTTATACAGATTGCCGTACATACACTGACCAATATCTTCGTCCTGATAGCATTGGCATGGTTCATAGTCCACAGTTTCCTCACTACAGTAGAGATTTCCGGTCACAGCATGGAACCCGCTCTGTCATCAGGGGACCTGGTGACGGTGGACACCCTGAAATACAAATTTTTTGCTCCCGACCGTTTGGATGTGGTTATATTCCAGAAAAACGACTCAACCGAAAACATCAAAAGAGTTGTAGGTCTCCCCGGAGAGACAGTTGTCATCCAGAACGGACGTATATACATAAACGGCACGCTTCTTGAAAGCGACACTATTTCCAATATTTCCCTCGCAGGTATTGCGGAAAAGCCCGTCCAGCTTATGGATGACGAGTATTTTCTGATAGGTGACAATGCTGACTCCTCCGAGGACAGCCGCTTCATCAACGTGGGAAATGTTCACAAGTCACAGATACTCGGCAAGGTCTGGTTCAGGCTGCTGCCCATAGATAAAGTGAGTTTAGTTAAATAAAGGAGAATCCTATGAATATACAATGGTATCCCGGTCATATGGCGAAGGCCAAGAGAAACATCAGAGAAGACCTGAAGCTCGTAGACCTTGTTATCGAAGTCGTTGATGCCCGCTGCCCTGAATCCTCCAGAAATCCGGATGTAGACAGTTTTGCAAAGGATAAATCACGCATACTGCTTCTCAACAAGGCAGATCTTGCAGATAAAAGAATCACACAGAAGTTCGCGGATTATTACGCCGGAAAGGGCTTCTATACCATGGAGATCGACGCCAGAAACAAGGGTTCCCTGAAAAAGCTTCCGAATCTTATCGAGGAAGCCTGCCAGCCTGTTATCGAAAAGAATCTCAAGAAGGGCATAAAGACTCCTACAATCAGAGCCATGGTACTGGGAATCCCCAATGTAGGCAAGTCAACCTTCATCAATTCCTATGTAGGAAGATCCATGGCAAAGACCGGAAATAAGCCCGGTGTCACCAGAGGAAATCAGTGGATCAATGTAGGAAAAAGACTGCAGCTTCTTGATACCCCGGGTATAACCTGGCCTAAGTTCGAGCGGGAAATAGTAGGTCTTAATCTGGCCCTCATCGGATCCATCAACGACCAGATCATAAACATTGACGAGCTGGTATTTTATCTTCTTAAATATCTGGTGAGATACTATCCCTCAGCACTTATCGAAAGATACGGTGATTCTCTTTCCGGCATAGATGAAGCCATCAGGGTATTTGATGAGATCGGAAAGAAGCGTGGCTGCATCAAGAAGGGCGGAGATATAGACTACTCAAAGACCGCAAAGATAATCCTGGATGATTTCAGAAACGGCCGCCTCGGAAAGATCACCCTTGAGCACACACCGGGCTCAACAGATGACGTAGTTGCATCTGTTGCGGACGCGCTCAAATAGATTTAGGCAGCATTTAATTGTTGCCGACAAGGACCGATCTGTTTAACTTCAGTGACTACATAGGTCATAAACCGAAGAAAGTCAGTCTGTAACAATCATCATTTTTCAGAAAGGACATCCGGCTTTTCCGGAGAAAGACATGCGCGAATTAAAAGGAGAACGTCTCGAAAAGGAACTGGAGCGGCTTAAGCTCATGCACGAATACGAAAATGCTCATCCCGAAGCTGCATTCATCGCAGGTATAGACGAGGCAGGCATGGGACCCCTTGCAGGTCCTGTGGTGGCTGCCTGCTGCATACTTCCAAAGGATGTGGAAATTCTCTATCTCAATGACTCAAAGAAGCTGAGCGAGAAGCGACGTGAAGCTCTTTTCCCCGAGGTTAAGGAGAAAGCATTGGCATACGGTGTGGGTATCATCGATGAGAAAACCATCGACGAAATCAACATACTTCAGGCGGATTACGAGGCCATGCGTGTGGCTGTCAGCCTTGCTTCAAAGATGCTTTCAGAAAAGGGGCTCGGCAATGCTCCTGAGCTTCTCCTAAATGATGCGGTGATCATCCCGGAAGTGGATATCCCTCAGATCTCCATTATAAAGGGCGATGCCAAATCGGTTTCCATCGCAGCTGCAAGTGTTCTTGCAAAGGTCACAAGGGACCATCTCATGGAAAAGTATGATGAGATGTACCCGGGTTATGGCTTTGCGAAGCACAAGGGCTACGGAACCAAAGCTCATATCGAGGCATTGAAGGAGCTGGGCCCATGTCCCATACACAGACGATCCTTTATAAAGAAGTTCGTCTGACAGTACAGGGTCACAGCCTGAAAACTCAAATCCCGGAAAGAACAAGTCTGAAAGTGGAATTTCAAACTTGATCAGCGGGGCATCGGCAGAATTCCGGTAAACTCAATTCATGCCCCATGGAGGTAAAAATGCGCACTAATTCATCGGAAGATAAAACCATACCTTCAGTTTTCACCGCTCCGAAACCGGCAAACTCCGCCTCGGAAAAGAAATCCTCCCTTCGTGGCATCCGGAGGCAGGCAAATCATGAAAAGGGGCAGAAATCGGAAGCTCTGGCAGCTTCTTATCTCGAAGAAAACGGATACAGAATACTGGAACGTAACTGGCGTTTCCATAAGAACGAGATCGACATCATCGCTAAAGATGGTGACTATCTCGTTTTTGTTGAGGTCAAAGCCAGAAAAAATGCTCTTCACGGGTTCGGCTGTGAGGCGGTGGATCTGAAAAAACAGAAACTCATAAAAAAAGTAGCCGAAGCATACCTTATATTCAACAGGCTCAGCTTAACCGGTACACCATCCCGTTTTGACGTCATTTCCATAGACGGAGAGGCTATATGTCTGTTTAAAAATGCATTTTGATATGGTATAATCTTTTGTCAGTGTCATAGGTTCAGTAGATGACTCTCATTAAGCATACAGAGTCATGCCGCCATGACGCACCTACCTTTACTAAAAGTTATATCGGAGGCACACATGTTAGCTAAAGACAGTGAAAAGAAAATCATTCTTACCGGTGACAGACCAACCGGAAAACTCCATCTCGGTCACTATATCGGATCTCTCAAGAGAAGAGTCGAGCTCCAGAACTCCGGCAAGTTCGATGAAATCAATATTCTTGTTGCCGATGATCAGGCATTAACCGACAACTGGGCAAATCCCAAGAAGGTTCGTGACAATATAATCGAAGTTACATTGGATTACTTATCCGTAGGTATCGACCCGGATAAGGCATTCATTTCCATTCAGTCCGCAATTCCGGCACTGCACGCACTTACTTTCTACTACATGAATCTCGTTACAACACAGAGACTTTCCAGAAACCCGACTGTAAAGTCCGAGATGCAGATGCGCGGATTCAGTGGAAACGACTCTGACGATAACGAAGCAGGTCTTCCTGCCGGCTTCTTTACATATCCTGTTTCACAGGCAGCCGATATCACAGCATTTAAGGCAACAACCGTTCCTGCAGGAGAGGATCAGATGCCTATGGTTGAGCAGTGCCGCGAGATCGCACACCGTTTCAACACTCTTTACAAGTGCGACGTGCTTGTTGAGCCCGACATCCTCATCCCTGATGTAGCTGCTCAGAGAAGACTTCCCGGTATCGACGGAAAGGCAAAGATGTCCAAGTCTCTCGGAAACTGCATTTATCTTTCAGATGACTCAAAGTCCGTAAAGCAGAAGATCATGAGCATGTACACAGATCCTACTCACATCAACATCGATGATCCCGGACATATCGAGGGCAATATGGTATTCACTTACCTTGATGCCTTCCTTCGTGATGACAGCCAGTTCGCTGATTACTTCCCTGATTACAAGAATCTTCAGGAGATGAAGGAGCACTATCAGAGAGGCGGCTTAGGCGACATGAAGTGTAAGAAATTCCTTCTCAAGGTTGTCGAGGAGATGCTGGATCCTATCCGTACCGAGCGTGCCAAGTGGGAACAGAATATCGGTGACGTATACGACATCTTAAAGGCCGGTACAGACCATGCCGTTAAGGTAACAAACCAGACTCTTTCAGAGTGCCGTGAGGCTATGCGCATCAATTATTTCGATGACAAGTCAGCCATGGTATCAGACTGGGAAAGCTGGCTTAAAGAAAGTAAGGCCTGATGGGCACCTGGAAGTCAAGAGGGCTTCGAGGCTCACAGCTTGAGGATCTGATAAACCGCACCAACGATGCTTATCTCGATAAGCATCTGGCTGTGGTACAGAAGATTCCGACCCCCATCACGCCTATCAACATGAACGAATCCCACACCCAGATAACACTGGCCTACTTTGAACAGAAGTCCACTGTAGACTATATCGGTCTGGTGCAGGGCATTCCCATCTGCTTTGATGCAAAGGAATGTGCCAAGGACTTATGGCCACTTCAAAACCTTCATCCTCATCAGGTAAAGTTCATGCAGGAATTTGAGGAACAGGGCGGAATCAGTTTTATCATACTTTCATTCACCGGAAGAAATGAGACCTTCTATATTCCTTTCAGAGACATCCGTTACTTTTGGGAACGGATGGAAAACGGAGGAAAGAAATCCTTCAATTATGACGAGCTGGATCATAACTATGCCATTCGATCACTGAAGGATATGTTCGTCCATTATCTGGAACCTTTGCAGAGGGATCTGGACGAACGGGACAGGGCAGGTTCAGGCGCAGAAGACAAAAGCGATATATGAACCTTTTCCGGGAACAAAAGGAGTAATTATAGACTATGAATATTGTAGTTGTAGGTTGTGGCAAGGTCGGTCTGACTCTTGCCGCTCAGCTCAATAAGGAAAATCACAATATCACTATCATCGACAGTGACGAGAAAGCTCTTCGTCATGCTGTCGATTCCATAGATGTAATGGGCATCAACGGAAACGGCGCCATGCTTCAGGCTCAGCAGGAAGCCGGCGTAAAAAACGCAGATGTGCTCATCGCCGCAACGGATTCCGATGAGATCAACATGCTCTGCTGCCTTATCGCTAAAAAAGAAGGCAACTGCAGCACCATCGCCAGAATCAGAAATCCGGAGTACACCGATGAGATCTCATATCTCAGAGACGAGCTTAACCTCGCCATGGTCATCAATCCCGAAATGGCAGCGGCAAAGGAAGTTGAAAGACTTCTCCGTTTCCCGTCAGCCATCAAGGTGGACAGCTTCTCCAGGGGAAATATCGATCTTATAAGAGTGAAGGTTCCCGAGAACAGCGCCCTCTGCGGCATCAAACTTCAGGATCTTCACAGGACACTTAACATAAACGTTCTCATCTGTTCCATAGAGCGAGGAGAAGAAGTCATCATACCTTCAGGTATGAACGAGCTTCAGGCAGGAGATGTTATCAGCTTCATTGCCAATGCCCAGAATTCCAACATCTTCGTCAAAAAGCTGGGTATCGTTTTCTCACCTATCAAAAACGTTCTGATAGTCGGTGGCGGACGCATAACCTACTATATTGCGAAGCTCATGAACCTTACAAAGTTCCGCTGCAACCTGAAGATCATAGAAAACAAAAAAGAAAGATGTGATTTCCTTGCCGAGGAATTTCCTGAGGCCACCATCATCAACGGAGACGGAACCGATCAGGATCTGCTCCTTAGGGAAGGCATAGAGAACACAGACGCCTTCTGTTCACTGACAGGCTTCGACGAAGAGAACATCATGCTCTCACTCTATGCAAGAAAGCTCTCCAACGCCAGACTCGTGACAAAGGTAAACAGAATTTCCTTTGAAAATGTAATTACCGAGCTGAATCTCGGCTCCATTATTTATCCCAAGCAGATCGTTGCGGATCATATCGTACAGTATGTACGTGCCCTTCAGAACTCACAGGGCTCCAATGTAGAGACCCTCTACAAGATAGCTGACGGAAGAGCCGAGGCCCTTGAATTCAAGGTAGGAAACGATCCTTCACTCATTAAGCATACATTTGCAGAGCTTAAGGTTAAGGACAATGTCCTCATCGCCGCCATAGTCCGCGGAAAGAAGCTCATCACTCCGGGCGGTTCAGACTTCATGCTTCCGGGTGACAATGTCATCGTCATAACCACGAACGCAGGCTTCAACGATCTGAAGGATATACTTGCATAAGGGAGCTTATATTACATGAACATTAACATGATAATCTATGTACTTGGCTGGGTACTGCAGCTTGAAGCGGCGCTTATGCTGCTGCCCATGGGATGTGCATTGATTTATAAGGAAATCTGGGCGTTTACAGCCCTGGGTGCAGGCGCCATCATAGCTTTCCTCATCGGCACATTGGGGACACTCACAAAGCCCAGGCGTACCGCATATTATGTACGTGAGGGTTTCGTTATCTGTGCCCTGAGCTGGGTGGTTATGTCCCTGATAGGAGCCCTGCCCTTCTATATAAGCGGCACCATACCACACTATATAGACGCCGTGTTCGAGATCGTTTCCGGTTTCACAACCACCGGAGCTTCGATTTTGAGCGACGTAGAGCATCTGGGAAAGGGACTTCTTTTCTGGCGTTCCTTCAGTCACTGGGTCGGCGGAATGGGAGTTCTGGTTCTGGTTCTCACCATACTTCCCCTGGGCGGCGGCTACAATATGATGATAATGAAGGCAGAGTCACCGGGACCGGATGTCAGCAAGATGGTTCCGAGAGTCGCCGATACAGCAAAGGCACTGTACAAAATCTATTTCTGGATGACAGTCGCATGGGTAGTCATTTTCTTCCTGAGCGGCATGCCGCTGTTTGATTCACTCTGTATCGCCTTTGGTTCAGCCGGAACCGGAGGATTTGCAGTACGTAATTCCGGAATGGCAGATTACAGTATGATAAGTCAGGTATTTATCACTGTTGCCATGCTGATGTACGGTGTAAATTTCAATGTTTACTACCTGCTTCAGAAGCGTAAATACAGGGATGCCTTACACTGTGAGGAAGCGAGAGTCTATCTCGGCATAGTACTGGTATCTGCATTTTTTATCGCTTTCAACATATTGAAGATGTATGGCGGTAATATACTCTATACCCTGCATCACAGTTTCTTTACTGTGGCATCCCTCATAACAACTACCGGTTTCTCAACTCTGGATTTTGACACCTGGCCTGAGTCCAGCAAGATGATCCTCCTGTTCCTCATGTACTGCGGAGCCTGCGCAGGATCCACCGGCGGTGGTATCAAGGTTTCAAGAGTCATCATTCTTTTCAAGGAAATAGGGAAGGAGCTTCTGGTCCTTATCCATCCTGAAGCCGTAAGACATATCCGTCTTGAGGGAAAACGACTGGAACAGTCCGTTGTCACATCGGTAAACTGCTACCTCATCATGTATGTACTGATCTTCCTTGTATCGGTATTTATCATATCCTTCGATAAGTTTGATTTTGTAACGAACTTCTCCGCAGTGGCAGCTACCTTCAACAACATAGGACCCGGTCTTGGAGCAGTGGGACCTGTCTCAAACTATTCGGAGTATTCCGACATCAGCAAGATCATCCTTACCATAGACATGCTTGCAGGTCGTCTCGAGATACTTCCTGTCATGATCATTTTCCTGCCGAAGACCTGGCACAGAGGAAACTGATATATCAGTTCTGCCGAGACTGAGGTTATTTATTATACGGGAATGTAAATGAAACAGTCTTAATACCCCCAGCTGAGCTGGGGTATTAAGACTGTTTCATTTAAAAGAATCGTTACTGTGATATAAATACTTAAAACGACCGATGTAAACTTCATCTGAAACATGACAATCTTTTTTTCGATAATATGTATTACTTATTTCCAGTTCGGTGATTACATGCTGTATGAAGGATATACATGTTATATCGGTGACGGCACTGTCTTTGACTTCGAAGCATATAAAGGAGATGAATTATATCTTTATAGCGGCTATAGAATACCGTCAACAAATGTATTGGCAGCTCCTGTTGCCGGCTCAGCGGTTATAGGACAGATTCCTGACAGCGCAACTGTGGTATTTTATGGTAACTACAAAGATACTTATGCACTTGTATATTACCAGGGTATCATGGGATTTGTTCCTATTGATAATCTATCTTATTATGAATCTCAAGATTAATAAGTATATCTTTACGGAATAGGGAAATGCATGTCAGCGTTTCCCTTATTATAATTTTAGAGAGACCAATTATGAAAAACATTAAACTCTTTTTTGCAACAGTCGGACTTGTTTCCACTCTGACATCATTAGTTCAACTATAATGATAATTAGTCGAGCCGTACCTGTGCAAATACGCGAAGGTACGGCTTTTTCGCACCTCCGATAAAAAATTCCATAAGCAGGTTGAAGTGTAGTCATTGACCACATATAATATATCTGTATATACTCAATGACTACATTTCTTTCAAGGAGAATCCCTATGCCTGGCAAAAAGTATAATATCGAAGGAATTGAAATTGAATTTGAACCCTATGATTCTGAAGACTCTGCTGCTAAACGCCGATTTCTTTCATACTGCTTTAAAATGATTCGAGAAGAATCCGGCATGAGCAGAACAGACTTTGCCTCATGGCTCGGGATTCCTTACCGTACCATGCAGGAGTGGGAGCTCGGTCGAAGAGCCATGCCGGAGTATCTGCTTAGATTGATTGCCTATAAGGTTTATAACGAAAATCTCAAGTATTCTCATTAAGAAGCATATAGACTCCATTATTTCAGAAAACCTTATAGTAAACTTACTAAATTGCAGAATTTGTCCGATTTGTTATAATGAGGTTAGAATAAATGAGTAAATCAGCGACAATCAATACAGATACCTTGGAAAAGGTCAAAAGTCTCAAACCTATTGATGATGTTTTCTTTGAACGCTTGATGGAAAATAAAAATGTTTGCCAGGAAATTCTAAGAGTTATACTAAATGATGACACCCTTATAGTTAAATCTGTTGTTGCTCAAAGAGATGTACAGAATCTATATGGCAGGTCCGTAAGACTTGATGCCTTATGTGTCCTGAAAAACAAAATCATATGCAATATCGAGGTGCAAAAATCCGATAATGATGACCATGTCAAACGTGTCAGGTATAATGCTTCACTTATTACAACAAACCACACTCCTAAAGGTTGTGATTTTTCATCTATTCCTAAAGTAGTAATGGTTTTTATTTCCCGGTTTGATATATTCAAAAAGAACAGAAATATTTATCACGCACATACGGTTATTACTGATGACGGCATGGATTATGAAACTGTAGATAATGGATTATCAGAAATATACGTAAATACATCTGTCAAAGACGGTTCTACGCTATCCGAGCTTATGGACTGCTTTGAACAAGAGAACGTTGATAATGTTAAATTTCCAAATCTCACGAAAGAAATTAAGTATTATAAGGAAGACAGGAAAGGAGTACATAGTATGTGCCAGATTGTAGAAGACTACGCACAGGAAAAGGCTGATTATCAAAGAGCATTAGATATTGTAAAGCATATTGACAGTATAATGACCAAAGGAAATATGTCAATCAAAGACGCATGCCGCCTTATGGGTGTAACACAAAAATCTTATAAAGAATCCAAGAAACTCCTTTCAAAGAGAGAAGTCTTAATTTAACTCTTCTCCTTAGACCCTGTCATAAATCCTTAGCTGTTAAGAGAATCTATATAGTCAGTTCGTGTACAATGTTTATGTATAATATCTACTATTTAGAAAAGGAGAGCATCATGAACGCAAGGGATTATTTGGAGATCTTATATGTAGCAGAAAGACTTAAGGACACACCTCGTCACTGTACCACGACAAAGAGACGGACAGAGAGTGTTGCAGAGCACAGCTGGAGGATATCCCTCATGGCTTTTCTTCTTAAACATGAGTTCCCGGATGTTGACATCAACAGGGTAGTTGATATGTGCCTGATTCATGACCTAGGCGAGTGTTTTACCGGAGATATCCCTACCTTTGTCAAGACCGATAAGGACAGGGACGTAGAAGATTCGTTACTTTTACAGTGGGTAAAGACTCTTCCGGAAGAGATTTCAGAGGAAATGTCCGGACTTTACAGGGAGATGGATGCACTGGAGACCAAGGAAGCGAAGATCTACAAATCCCTGGATAAGCTGGAGGCTCTTATCCAGCACAACGAATCCCCCATCGACACCTGGTCAGAAAATGAATATGATCTCAATAAGACCTATGCTTTTGATACCGTGGCTTTTTCTGACTGGCTCACGGAGCTTCGAAATGAAATACTGAAGGATACACTGGATAAGATAGATAAAGAAGGCTGATTTTAAAAAAGAAAACAACTTTGCTTAAATTCAGGTATTCAACTCATATTTTTAATTAATAGGATCTACAGATATTTTAAGTGCAGACAGTATATCTGCCCTATAAAGCCACCAAAGGTGACCGCGAAACGCGGTCACCTTTTTTTCGTACAAATGTTTATATGATTCTTGCAATGAACGGATGTTTGTGATAAAATTTTTATATCAAACGAAAAAGGAGTTTTATTATGGGCAGACACAAAAAGCAGCCGGATCCAAATCATATGACCCCTAAACAGCAGGCAGTATTCGATTATATAAAGCAGTGCGTTATCGAGAGAAACTATCCGCCTTCTGTAAGAGATATTTGCGCTGCGGTAGGTCTCAAGTCAACATCCAGTGTCTTTACATATATAAACGATCTTGAAGTTATGGGTCTCATCAAGAAGGATCCCGCACACCCGAGAGCCCTTATGATAACAACATCCGAGTTCCATTCAGAGGAGCCGGATCGAGAAGTCGCCCAGATACCTCTGGTCGGTACGGTTGCGGCGGGCATTCCTTTACTTGCAGAAGAGAACGTAACAGAATATTTCCCTATACCTGTAGACATCCTTCCTAACCAGAAGGTTTTCATGCTTACAGTCAAGGGTGACTCCATGATCAACTGCGGTATCCTGAACGGAGATAAGGTCATAGTAGAACAGCAGAACACCTGTCGTGACGGCGAGATCGTTGTTGCACTGGTTGAAGACAGCGCCACAGTAAAACGTTTTTACAAGGAGAACGGTCATATCCGGCTTCAGCCTGAAAACGACACCATGGATCCAATCATAGTTCCTGATTGCCAGATACTCGGAAAAGTCATTGGTCTTATCCGAATGGGTGTGAAGTAATCTTTATCTCAGCATATACTATGACGTGAGTGTCAAAAATATTTGCCGCTCACTTTTGCCCCCTTGCATCATATTATTAAAACAGTTTATTAAACTATATAAATAACAAAATCTATTTTATGTACTTCCACTGAATTGTTATTCGTGGTACCATTGTTGTAGTTGATTTACGGGGATGTTAATCAATCGGTTAACTCCACAGAGGTGTTTCTCAAGCGCGCCTCTGTGGAGTTTTTTGATTGAATAATGATGTCGTGTCAGCACTTATCTAACACGCTTCAAAATTGATTTTTGTACTCATGAAAAAGTTCCGTCAAAATCGGCTTCGGTATTTATGCGGAGTAATATACCTCAGTTACAACACCGTTTGAAACTATAATTGTAAGAACCGGACCCCAGCTTCTGCTGAACTCGGATTTAGTCATATAGTATGCTTCCTCACTGATCTCCAAATACTGTGTGCCACTTGTAAGCTGGAATTGGTATGTATCGTAGGACAGCGGAACTGCATAACGCCCCTCCCAGTCATCAGCATCAGTCGAGTACTCAAGAGAACCAACAACGGTTAATACATCACCGTCTATGGAAACTGACTGTATGTAGGTGTTAGTGTAGGTATCAGCGTATGTGAGTCCATAGTATCTGCCGGGAGCCGTTTCGAAAGAGTTGTAGGAATATGAATTGTTGGAAGAGTATCCGTTGTTATAAATAGACTCCCCGGTCCATTCTCCGTCACTTCCGACATAATACCCGTCAGGTGTCCATGCATTTCTCATCATGGTTCCGTCACTTCCGAGATAATAGTTACCTACCCATTGATTGGAAAGATAGTATCCGGAATAATCATCATAATAATACCAGTCGCCATACTCATACTCCCATCCGGCAAATGCTGTCAAAGAGAACAGAGCAGTAATCAAAGCCGTAACAACCATTAATCTTATAGCTCTAAATTTTTTTCGATTCATATTTACCTCCGTTTAAAATAACTTACTAATCCGAACGCTATTCCATATATTTTATATCGACAAAAAACATATTTTCTTTAGTAATAACCGGATTTTTAATCACATTGTTTTAACAAAACCGAAAAATCCTTATAGCTGCCGAAATATCTGCCGATGGTTTTGAAAGATAATATTACATAACATGTTTTTCAGGAGGTATAAGAATATGAAAATCACAAGCTTCAACCCGCTGATCGTAACCACAGACCCGGAGTCTGTAATAAAGCTGTTTGAGGAATTAGGTTTTGAAAAACGCCATACAAAAGAGGGTATCAGCATTTATAATCGCACCAGTGTCAGGATGAAGGATGCAAATGGTTTTCATGTGGATATAGCTGAGGGCGAAAAATGCTGGACTATGATCCGTATAAATGTTGATGATCTGAATGAAGCAGTTAAACTACTGGAAGACCACGGTTTCCATAAGGCAAGACATGAAGCTGCAAATGAAACCGTTGACACCGGATCATCCAGGTTCAATATCATGGTATCCGAAACAGGATATATTCTCGCTGTATCACAGCATATCAAAGAGTAATTAATAGAATATTTCCTCAGAATCGTTGTTGTACCTCTGCTCACACTGATCGTGATGGCTCCGATTGCAATCTATGAAAAGAATAGGAAAAAGAGGAAGCGGTAAATTTGAAAGGATAAGCTGGGATGAAGCCACAGATCTTGTGGCTGAAAACATTGAGCGCACGAAAAAACTCTACGGTCCTGAAAGCCGTTTTCTGCTTTACGGAACCGGAGTGTGCGGTATCATGAATCCGGGGAATATGATGACAAGGATTCTTAGTCTCACCGGAGGTTATCTGGATGCCTACAATTCCTATAGTTCAGCCTGCGTAACCAGTATTTCAGAATATGTGTATGGCAATGCCACAGGCGGACACAGTGCTGCCTGCCAGCTGGATACCAAGCTCATGATACTCTGGTCAAGCAATCCTGCCGAAACCATTTTCGGGCCGGAGAGAAACTATTACCTTTCTCAACTGAAGAAAAAGGGAGTCAGGATCATCGCTATCGATCCGAGACTCAGTCAGACCGGTGCAAGCTACGCAGACGAGTGGTTCGCACTGAAACCCTCTACTGATGCAGCCCTTGCGGATGCCATGGCTTATGTTATTTTCGAAGAAGGTCTGCAGGATCAGAAGTTCATGGATACCTACTGTATAGGCTTTGACGAGAATCATATGCCCGAGGGGGATTCCCAAGGAAGAAAGCTATCGTTCTTACCCGGAGTGCCGGCCATACCGGGTTATGTCCCATGTCCAGAAGGGCCTGAGGATCCTATGAGGAGTGTATATCCGCTGCAGCTTATAGGCTGGCATACAAGACGCCGCACCCATTCCATTCATGATAATAATGAATGGATACCAGAGGCTGTATCAATGTACTTACCTCTACAGCATATCCGACACCTCTATGCAACGGAAATCCCCAGCATACAAATCTGGTTGATATTGAGTTGTATGTTAAAAACTAATCGCCGAATAATCATAAGAAACAACCAAATTGTGTAGGCTGTGGAAGCACATCCACAGCCTTTAATATTATCTCTATTTGCAAAGGTAACTGCATAATACCTCGATTTTTTATCCATTAGTCCCGGTATGAATTACGGGATTACGGTTGCTGTTTCGTTGTTATTTTTGTTGAAAGATATTGAAAAACTTTGAAGGCATTGCCCGGCAATGCACCTCCGTTAAATATAGCTATATAATCTCTTTTAGATGTCTGAAGGTGCTCTTTCAGCACATTGATGGAAAGCTCATAATCATCATTTATCATAGCATTAACTATTTCCTGATGTTCATCGCTGGCTTTGTCCTGAAGCGAGTGGTTCAGGTATGTCAGGAAACGTAACCGCTGCAGCTGAAAAGAGAGGCAATCATATGCATTACATAAGCGTTTATTGCCGGAACTATTGATGATTTCCGAATGAAAATTCTGGTCAGCATCAAAGTGTGCCTCTGTTTCGCCGTCATTCTTTTTTTCCACCATTATATCGACCAGCTTTTGCAGTTTATCGGTCAATGCTTTATTTATCTTATGCTTGTTCCACGAAAGGGTGAGAGCTGATAACTCCAAAGCCTCTCTGTATTCAAAAATATCTTCAATTTCTTCGACGGAAATGGCACTGACTTTATATGAACTGCTGGCTCCGGGAATTTCCTCGAGTAAGCCATCGTTTTTTAACATTTGAAGAGCCTGTCTGATGGGCGTCCGGCTCATGTTGAGTTGTTTGCTGAGAAGATAATCACTGACTGTCTGTTCGGGAAGAATATCAAAGTTATAGATTTTCTCTTTTATATAGCTATAGGCTTCGTCTGCCAGATTGTTTTTATCATTCATGTTTATCACTCCAAAATAATTATAGCCTTTTTGTATACTCTATAGTTGGTTATTTCATTATATATCACATTGAATGCAAAAACAATAATACGTAATTTTTGTATACACCATTACAGCTTTAAATGTATACAAATTATGTTGACTGTCGTATACAACGAATGTATAATTTTAATAACATTTAGTGCGGTTGGGATGATGACAGTTGTTAAAAAACTATGGAAGTCTTACATCCCGAGGGAAGGAGATCATAAAACATGAAAAAATTAATTGCAGCATTATTGACATCTGCCATTGCATTTAATGCTGTCGCATGCGGAAGCGGATCGACAGACACAGCGAAGGATGCGGGCACAACGGCTACAACTGAAGTTTCCAATGAGGCCAAGGGCGAAGAAACAACGGCTGCCGGTAAGGAAACATCCGGAGATGAACCTATTACACTCAGGCTTTCCTGGTGGGGCGGTGATTCAAGACATGAAAAGACACTTCAGGTAGTAGACAAATTTATGGAGGCTTATCCGAACATTAAGGTAGAATGTGAATACGGAGCGTGGAACGGATGGACAGAGAAGATATCAACAAGCCTTGTTGCCGGCGCTTCTGCAGACGTTATGCAGACAAACTGGAACTGGCTGTATCAGTTCTCTGCTGATGGAAGTAAGTATGTAGATTTAAATGACTACAAGGATGTATTCAATGATTTCGCTGATTATGATCAGGCTACTCTTGAAACTTGTGTCGTAAATGGTGAACAGCAGGCGATACCTATATCAACGACAGGAAAGGTATTCTATTGGAATAAAACTACATTTGATAAGGCTGGTATAGGTCTTCCGACAACTTTTGATGAGCTTCTTGCGGCAGGTGAAACATTTAAGGAAAAACTTGGAGATGAGTATTATCCACTGGCATTGTTTGAGTATGAGAGATTTCTCCTCATGGTTTATTATCTTGAATCAAAGTATGAAAAGCAGTGGGCGGTTGATAATCACTGCAATTACACAGTTGATGAGATAAAAGAAGGACTGGAGTGGATCAATTTACTTGAGGATCATCATGTACTTCCTACTATCGAACATCTTAAAGGGCAGGGCGCCGATGCTATAGAGAAAAACGCTGATTGGATCTCAG
>Ga0256404_1006485_pt1 | contig 19325 bp, 12 predicted proteins | sample RumenRJG_01DNA_FD_185990 | JGI IMG/M metagenome (GOLD analysis project Ga0256404, IMG submission 185990) | Bovine rumen microbial communities from Lethbridge, Alberta, Canada - RJG_01 | ecosystem: Host-associated > Mammals > Digestive system > Stomach > Rumen | place: Canada: Alberta | collected...
GGTCATCGTTCCGGCAGCTGAAAGGATTTGAATTCCTTTATATGCATCGTTCCGTCATTTGGTCATTTTTTGCATTTCTCTGAAGCACTTGAAATCACTGCATTACAGCGATTTCAGGGTTCAACCGCGCGCACCAAGTAAGTAAATCGCTGAAACCCTTGCAATCACTGCATCACAGGGTTTCAGTTTTTCATTTGACGACAATTTTGACGACAGTTTGACGACAGTTTTTGTCGCACATTTTTGCTCGTAAAATCGGCCGGCTGCACCTGCGAAAACTCGTATAACCCTTGCAACTACAGCGTTTCCGATTCAATGCAAATGTGCGATTTTTGAGGAAAAAACGCCTCAAACGCCTTGAAAACACTGACGACAATTATGTATGTCTGTACACGGTCTGAATGGTTCTGTATGGGTTTTGGGATGATTTACGAAAACTTGCATTATCCATCAGATGCCGATTTTACGGCATCTCTTTACAACTTCAATCCACGCCTACCCATCGGGGAGCGAAACTCTTGGTTTCGGACATGATAAAAGCCAGGACAATTGCCCCGGCCTTGATTGTTCATTTGTAGGAAATATGGTATATCAGATGCTTTTCTTTATAAACATCTTATATGCATTATCAGCAATTATTTTTGTTGTGGCAAAATCGAAACCTCCACCTATCACACTCCCTACAACAGGAACTGCTTTCCCGAGATTGATTGCTCCGGTTTCGCCAAATTTAGTCAACAATCTGAAGCCTACTTTCTGATTAATTGCTTTGAGTGCTTCTCCTGGGATTTTTTTGATTCCGGCAACCGCCATCTTTCCGCCTATGTTTATTCCAGCATCTTTCATTACAGCTCCTACAGCCTGGCCAGTAAGGCATACGTAGGCGAGAGTCTGCACCTGATCATCCCGTGGAGACGACAGGAATCGAACCTACATCCAAGTATTAGAATTTCAACGTTTCTGAAAACGTTGCAGACTCATTTGCGGATTCCAGCGTAGGTTGGAGCTGCATTTGAATAGGTCGATTATTACTCCAATACTAGTGTTATTTGTTTCCTTTATTTTCCAGCCTGACCTGCACGCAGTATTCCTTCTTCTCCCCCGGTTCGAGGAATTTGAGCATGCCTGTCTCCCGCATCACATTTCTGCCGTCAGGATAACAGTTGCCGAATTCGAGTCCCAGCACGTAATCACGCACCCCCATCATCTTCCATTCGACAAAACCGTCAAGTTCGCGGGGATCAGCTGCAATTGACAGTTTTACTCCGTTCTTCGGCTGGTATATGGAGACCTCAGCATTTTCTCCGTCGAACCGGTGATAGAAGCACTGCTCACTGTAGCCTGCCTGCGGTTTTTCCATTATCATCCACTTGTCAAGATCTTTAGTGGCGTCATCACTTCTCGGCGTCACTTCAACTGAAGGAATGCTGATGACGCTGTCTTCGTCAAGTAAAGGATATCCCATGTTCATATGATAGAGTATCTCAACCGGTTCTGTCTTAGACCCTGTGTTTTCAATCTCATCACATATTGTAAAGGCGTTTTCTCTACGCGATATTGCAACTGTTCTTCTGAGCACCAGCTTACGCCCGAATATTACCTCATCTCTGGTCACTGTATGGATCCGGATCTCATCCTCATCATCTTCCCACCAGCTCTGAGCACTTGGCTGATTTGCGATTGAACCGTGCAGCGGCAGTTCTTCTCCATCATCCGTACATGGCGCGCCTACTGCCTGCAAACCGCAGGTGGTCAGAAAGCCTGCGGTAAATGACTTCAGCCAGTTGAACCCGGTCGATTCATAATACGCCGGCGCAACATACCCGCACGGTGACAGATAGCTGCAGTTGATCCCATTGAACCTAAGCTGGGTTATGTCTCCATTCCTGTCAGGCGAGATTTTCATTTCAAGACCTTTGCCGTTGCTGATCTCATATATTCTCTGACCGTCGCCCTTGCCTCCAACGAGACGCATTTCCTGTACTCCACTGACCTGGAGTTCGTGTCCTATATATGGATTGACCATTTCATTCCTCCCGAATAGTTTATTCACTGCTGCTATGCTTTCCCGTTGCTGGAGAACAGTCTCATCTTCTCTTCAACTACTTCGCGAATGGCTTCGACTTCATATGATGTAAGGTCAAATGCGTTATTGACACCCGCTTCGATGCCTTTCTGCATTCCCTTGACCTGCGCCTTGCTGATGTCAGTAAAGATATTGACTTTGGCGATGCCGCGTTTTATCGCCTCGCGGAAGTCATCATCCGAAAGCCCGCTTCCTCCGTGGAGTACCAACGGTACATCCACAGCTGCAGCTATCTCTGAAATGCGGTCAAAGTCGAGCTTTGGAGGGAACTTGTAATCTCCGTGTGCATTGCCCACCGCTATCGCCAGAGCATCCACGCCTGTGCGCTTCACGAAATCCGCTGCCTGAGCAGGATCAGTGTAATAATCGCTTGGTTTGGACAGTTTCCCTGCACCTTCATTATCACCAACGTGACCAAGCTCGCCCTCGACCGTGACACCCAGCGAATGAGCGATCTTTACCATCTCTGCCACCTTCTCAACGTTCTCCTCGTACGGGTCCGTGGAGCAGTCATACATTATGGATGTATATCCGAGATGTATCGCTTCCATGCATTTCTCAAAAGTAAGACCGTGGTCATAGTGGAGCACTACTGGAATATCTGAGTTCTCCGCTCTCGCCTTTACCATCGCTGCAACTTCAGCCAGATTGGCCGCGCCGAGCAGCACTTCAGCAGTGCCCATAATAACAGGAGCTCTGAGTTCTTCGGCTGTCTCCATAATGGCATTGGTCATCTCCATATTGACTGCATTGAATAGTCCGACCCCGTATTTCTCTTTCTGTGCCGGCCGCAGCACGGCATCCAGATTAACTAACATCACATTTTCCTCCTATGCTTTCTTCCATCCGCTGTCAATCTTCTCGCGTATACTATCAAGCGGCATCAGCCCGCTGATGGCGTCATACGCCATGCAGCAGAGTGCTCCCGCCGCAGCCGCGTTCTCTATTGCGACCGCCGGAGCTGCTCCTTCGAGCACACTTGTCAGAAAAGCAGCTATGCTTGTATCTCCGGCACCCGTTCCGGACAGGACCTTGTCTATCTTAAAGCTCTTCTCAAAACGGCAGAATCCGTTCCATGCCTCTGCCTTCAGATCAAGCTTTTCTCCCGCTGCAACCATCTTGTCAGATGTCATGAGGAAGAGCCCCGGTGCCCCGCACTTGAGCAGCACGGCTTTCGCGCCGAGTTCAATGCAGCGCTCAGCAAGAGGCTTTATATCTTCCTCGACTGACAAAAGCGCAGTTATGTCTCCGCTTCCCGCTCTTTCGATCAGACTGTCGTATTTCGGTCTGTCCAGCATGAAGCAAAGTTCCTCATAGCTCGGGACGAAGAAGTCCACCAGAGGGAGCACGTTTGCAAGGATCTTTTCCCAGTCAGCCGCTCCCGCGTCGCTTGCGGGATCCACAGCCGCCATGTCAAGGCTTGTCGCCAGGCCCTTTTCCTTCATGCGGCGGAACATGTCAGCCAGATGCTCCCCGTCCGCTTCGTACATCTTCCTCATGAGTGTAGGATATCCGAAGTGGAAGAGGTCAGCGTCTTCGATCACGCTTTCAGGTATCTCGGTCCCGTCAAAGGTATCATTGGCTCCCGGACAATGAAGGAATATCCTGTCTATCCCCGGAGCCGCGATCACGACGGAATAGCTGGTTGTCTCTCCGTCCGCAACTATCAGATCGCCGTCTGCATCATGCTTTCCGAGGATCTCCTTTACCATTCCTCCGAAGGCGTCATGCCCGATCTTTCCAACCAGGCGGACGTCGGCCCCCATCTTCTTCATTCCGAGGCCTGTATTCGCTACAGCGCCTCCTGTATGCACATCAGGCGCATCCATGTTTATAAGTTTGCCCGGCTTCAGTATCTCGCCCAGATCTGTCACCTTTGCGGTGCTTTCCGGGAACACCGGTGTTATGTCTATGCAGATATGTCCTGCAACGATTGCACTTTTACCGTTCATCGTATCATTCCCTTCTTATTGGATCAGGAAGCTCTGCTTAGCGGTAACTTGGTCAAAAGGGACGGCCTTTTGACTCGTTCTGACTCAAAATATACCGTCCCCTTGCTTCCTTTCCCTATTGATCAGTCGTTCTTGATCGCTGCATCGAATGCTACATCCGATGGCGAGAAGTTGATCTTCTTGGTGAATTCGCAGGCCTCTGTGCCGCCGAATACACGCTCCATTCCGCTGTCTTCCCACTCAATCGAGAGAGGACCGTCGTATCCAATCTGGTTTAGCGCACGGATGATGTTGTCGAAGTCGACATCACCGTGACCAGGCGAAACGAAGTTCCAGCCTCTTCTCTAGTCGCCGAACGTGATATGCGATCCCAGGATGCCGTTTCTGCCGTTGAGATTCAACTTGGCGTCCTTCACATGTACGTGATAGATCCTGTCAGCGAAGTCCATGATAAACATCTGGGTATCGAGTCCCTGCCAGATCAAGTGGCTCGGGTCGAAGTTGATGCCCAGCGTCGGACGGTATTCAAACACGTCCAAAAGTTTCTTTGTGCTCCAGTAGTCGAACGCGATCTCTGTAGGATGTACCTCGAGAGCCAGCTTTACGCCGCATGCGTCGAATTCGTCCATGATAGGGCTCCAGAGATCCTTGACCTGCTGATATGCTGCCTCGATCTGCTCTTCAGAAGTCTGAGGGAATGAGTACCAGAACTTCCAGATAGGCGAACCCATGAAGAACGTGACTACGTCAACGCCCATATTCTTTGCAGCCTGCGCGGTATACTTCATCTCCTGAATGGCCCACTTCTGGATCTCCTCAGGCTTGCCCGCGAGTTCTCCCGGAGCGAAACCGTCGAGGCGCGAATCATAAGCGTCCTTTACTGTGTCGACAACGCACTGTCCGGCAAGGTGATTGCTGATGGCCCAGCAGTTGAGGTCATACTTAGCCAGCATATCCTTTACTTCCTGAACGTATTCAGGCTCTGTCGCAGCGCGCTTCATATCGAGATGTGCTGCAGAAAGCTCGAGGCCTTCGTATCCCATCTGCTGTCCGAGACGGCAGATCTCTTCGAGCGAAAGATCGCCCCACTGTATCGTGAATAAAGTTACAGGTCTTGACATATCTATTCCTCCTAGCGTTTTACTTCTACCCAAACGTTTCCGTTCTTATTGCTCTCGAGGCATGCCTCTACGAATGCGAGGCCCTCGACTCCGTCCTCGATGGTCGGGTAATCTACCATGTCAGCCGTGAAGCTGCCGTCCTTCTTTGCATTGATGCACTCCGTGAAGCTTCTGTACAGGTTGCCCATGGCCTCGAGCCATCCCTCTGTATGTCCGGCCGGCAGACGTCCGTACTTGGCAGCGCCCGGCGTGACAGCTCCGTATCCTCTGTGAATCTCCTTGATATTGCCGTCGTTGTCGATGAGCGTGAGCACTTCTGGGTTCTCCTGGAACCAGAGGATGGTGCCCTTGCTGCCATACACCCTGAGTCTCAGGCTGTTGTCGCAGCCGATCGCGATCTGCGATGTCCAGTAGATACCTGTTGCTCCGTTCTCATATTCGACCAGCACCTGATCGTTGTCGTCAAGGACACGTCCCGGTACCACTACGTCCATGCGGGCCAGCACTCTTTTGAGTTTGAGTCCCGTAAAGGTCGCCGCCGCATTCTCCACGTGAGTTCCGAGGTCGCCCAGGCAGTTCACTCCACCCGATCTTGCCGGGTCGCATCTCCACTCGCCCTGCTTGCCGCCGAAGTCTCCCTCATGTGCAAGCCAGCCCTGCGGATACTCTGCCATTACCGTTCTGACCTCTCCGATCTCTCCGTTGGCGATCAGGTCTCTCGCGAATTTTGATGTCACATGACCCATATATGTGTAGGTGACCATGAAGAGCACGCCCTTCTCTGCAGCAAGCTCCCTGAGCTCGGCCGCTGTATCGTACGAGATGGTAACAGGCTTGTCACAGGCGACATTGATGCCGGCCTCGATGAACGCCTTGCAGATCTCATAGTGTGAGAAGTTAGGTGTTACGACTACTACGAATTCGATGCCGTCCTCACGTGCGCTTTCCTTCTCGGCCATCTCCTGATAACTACCGTAGCAGCGTTCAGGATCGATGTGAAGAAGCTCTGCAGTCACTTTGGACTTTTCAGGGCTGCGGGAGAATACTCCTGCGACCAGTTCGGCGTTTCCGTCGATAGCTATGGCCTTCCTGTGAGCGTCCCCGATGAATGATCCCGGGCCGCCGCCCACCATGCCGTATCTTACTCTTTCTGCCATGTCTCTATCCTCCGTTTATGCGCGAATTACTTTGTGAGTGTGTCGAGGATCAGCTGATTCACGATACCCTCGAGCATCTCCTGACGTCCGCTGATGTTCTCTACATCGCCCAGCTTCGAAGCATATGCTGCGAGGCTCTCGAAATCTTCCTTGCCTTCTCTGATACTCTTGCCGATGCCTGAGTTCCAGCTTGCATAACGCTCATCAACAAAGCTGTCGATGCGTCCGTCCTTGATCATCTCATCAGCTACCAGCAGTCCTACTGCAAGTGTATCCATGCCTGCGATGAAGGACATCGCTGTGTCTTCGAGCGTGAAGGAAGGTCTTCTCTGCTTGGAGTCGAAGTTGAGTCCGCCCTTTGTGAAGCCGCCTGCCTTCAGTACTTCGTACATTGCGAATGCAGCATCATAGATGTTGGTCGGGAACTGGTCTGTATCCCATCCGAGGAGCGTGTCGCCCTGGTTGGCGTCGATCGATCCGAAGAAGCCTTCTTCTCTCGCAACTCTGATCTCGTGCTGGAATGTGTGCTGAGCCAGTGTAGCGTGGTTGGCTTCGAGGTTGAGGCGGAAACGATCATCCAGGCCGTACTTTCTCAGGAACGAGATTGTAGTAGCTGCATCGAAGTCATACTGATGCTTTGTTGGTTCCTTTGGTTTTGGCTCGATATAGAACGGCTCATTGAATCCAATCTTGTCAGCATAAGCGATAGCCATCTTGAAGAATCTTGCCATATTCTCCTGCTCAAGACCCATATTTGTGTTGAGCAGAGTCTCGTAGCCCTCGCGGCCGCCCCAGAATGTGTATCCGCTTCCGCCGAGCTTCTTTGTAACATCAAGTGCATTCTTTACCTGAGCTGCTGCATATGCGAATGCGTCAGCGTTAGGCGATGTGCCTGCACCGTGCATGTAGCGCGGATTTCCGAACAGGTTTGCTGTTCCCCAGAGCAGCTTCTTTCCGGTATCCTTCTGCTTTGCGAGCACGAGATCGGAGATGATCTCGAGGTTCTTATTGCTCTCGTCGATATCCTTGCCTTCAGGAGCCATGTCTCTGTCATGGAAGCAGAAGTAGTCGATTCCGAGCTTGTCCATGAACTCAAAGCCTGCCTCTACCTTGGCCTTGGCGAGATCCATCGGATTGCTTGTGCCGAAGGACTTGTTGGCTGTTCCCACTCCGAACATGTCGGTTCCGTCTGCGCAAAGTGTGTGCCACCATGCCATCGCAAACTTAAGGTGTTCACCCATTGTCTTGTCGCCGACCACACGGTTCTTGTCATAATACTTGTAAGCGAGAGGGTTCTTGCTCTTTGGGCCCTCATACTCTACCTTAGGTACATTCTTGAAAAACTCACTCACGATCTCACCATGCCTTTCCTGTTATATGCCATTATTTATTATATCGGTTTGCTGAAGGTAAGGCTGTTTGCTGATCTGCCTTTCCTTCTTATATAAAATGTATCATCCGGCACGATCCTGATTCTCTGTTTCATTTGCTGAAAAAATATGACAAATTTGCTATTATTGTGTAAGGAATGTGAACACGTCTTTATATGACCGGTCTGTTTATCGAGGTGCAGAATGAAACATAACGAACTTGAGATAGTCCCGCATAATCCCGCGAGTTTCAGGATCTTTCTGGTCGACCTTATGTATCGTACGCCGCATACACACAAGGACTTTGAGCTCAGCTGTGTTCTTGACGGCGCTGTGGATGTGACTCTCCAGGGCGGTACGCGCACATTGAAGCCGCGTAATCTGTTTCTGGTGAATCCTTATGAGAGCCACGAGCTTCACGCGGAAGCACCGACACTGATCGTATCTCTTCAGATCTCACCGGATTACTTCAGAGGCTTCGCGCCTTCGATCGAGCAGACGGCATTCGACTCACACTGGCTGAAAGATTCTCCTGTCTTCCCTCTGGCAGACAGAGCACCGCACATCACTTATTCGGAGTGCCTGCTTGAGATATGCGAATCATGGTGCCTTCAGTACGACATGTGGGAACTCCAATGCTGCTCTGTGATCAACGCCCTCTTTTATTCGCTCTTCAAAGAAGCAGGCTACCACCTGATGAGCGATCAGGAACAGCGCATGTCGGAAGCCAAAGGCCGCCGTATGAGGAAACTTATCAAGTATATTGACGCTCATTATCAGGAAAAGCTGCTCCTGTCCGACATCGCCGAACAACAGCAGCTTTCACTTCATTATCTGTCCCACTTTTTCAAGGACACCTTTGGTATGTCCTTTCAGGATTATCTCTCGCGCATCCGCTGCGAGCACGCTCGTCAGCTTCTGCTGTCGTCGGATCTCAATCTGCTCGACATCAGCATGAGCTGCGGGTTTTCCGATCCTAAATACTTCAACCGTGATTTTAAACTGCTGTACGGGCGGACGCCCAAAGAGTATCGCAGGGATTTTGAGAAGTCCGGAAGCACGCAGAGGCAGCTTTCCATGCTGACCACTCAGCAGTTCCTCTCCCGCGAAGAGTCTCTTATGCAGCTTTCACGCATACGATCGAGTAGGGGCTAACTTGTAGCCCCTCTCACACCACCGTACGTGCCGTTCGGCATACGGCGGTTCAACCCAATAAGTAGTAATCTACACAGCTGAGAAGTCCTCGCCTTGCGAGGATTTCTTTGCTGATGAGGCGCAGTCCCGTTGTCTTTGCGACCGCTTGGTAGTGGTCTCCAAATCCTACTGACTGTTTTGCCATCCACTCGGGTGCCCCGAGTTTGCGCAGTCCCCAATATCGCTTTTCACTCTTCTTCCATTGCTTCCATATGACGATTCTCATGCGGTTCCTCAGATGCTTGTCGATTCGTATAAGTGCTTGCTTCATGCTTCCCATCCTGTAGTAGTTAATCCATCCACGGATGACTGCGTTGAGCTTCTTGATTCTGTCATCCATGCTGATTGACCAGCTTCTATCGGTGAGGTTCTTGAGTTTGCGCTTGAATCTTTCCACTGAGTCCTGATGAGGTCTTGCCTTCCATTGCCCATCTTTGCTGTCTTTCCAGAATCCGAAGCCGAGGTATTTGAGGTTGCTCGGTCTTGTGACTTTCGTCTTGGTCATGTTGACCTTCAGTCCGAGTTTCTTCTCTATCCACTTCGTTATTGTATGCATGACTCTGTTCGCGGCTGCACTACTCCCAACTGCGATGACACAGTCGTCCGCATATCTCACGAAGTGCAAGCCTCTTGCTTCGAGCTCCTTGTCCAGTTCGTTGAGCATGATGTTGGACAGGAGCGGAGAGAGGTTGCCGCCTTGCGGTGTCCCTTTCTCCGTTGCCTCATACCTTCCCTGTACCATCACACCTGCTTTGAGGTATTTGTGGATAAGCGACTCCGTGTCTCCATCGTCGATTATCCCGTGTACAAGGTACATGAGTTTGTCCTGTGGGACATTGTCGAAGAACTTCTCGAGGTCGATGTCCACGATGTACGTGTATCCGTCATTGAGGTACTCGAGCAGTTTGATGACTGCCTGCTGTGCTCTGCGTTTAGGTCTGAAGCCGTAGCTGTAGTCGCTGAATAGTGGCTCCACTATTGGCGTCAGTCTCTGCGCTATCGCCTGTTCAATGATTCTGTCCACCACGCTCGGTATCCCGAGATTACGCACTCCGCCGTTCGGCTTGGGTATCTCTACCCTGCGCACCGGCAGAGGCTTGTACTTGCGGTTTCGGATCTGTTCGCGGATCTCCTCCCAATGGTCGATGAGATATTGCCTGACCTCGTCGGTCGTTATCCCATCCACTCCGCTTGCGCCTTTGTTCGCGACTACTCGCTTGTACGCTCGCATCATGTTATCCCTTGAGAGTATCTCCTCTAAGAGTTGCGACATAGATTTGTCTCCTTTCCTTCCTTCGCTCTCGTATCCTTAACTCCTATCTCCTGTGAACCTTTCGCTCCGTTACGTCTTTGCTACTACAGCTCTCGTCGGATACGGATACTTGCCTTGAGAGTTCCATTTGACTATTGGATTGTTCGGTCCTTCGCTCCACTCCCATTACAGAAGCTTCTTCACTACTATGACCTTGGCTGACTTCTCACGGTTCGTTGTTATTGCGGATTCCTCCGCCCGTGAGACCTCACGGGATAAGTCGCCAATCTTTCCTCGTCTACCTGCCTAATTTACACACACGGGTTACGACCAACTTTTGGACTTCGCGACTTCAAGCCCGCTTATCCGCCGTATGTGCCTCGTTATTAGGTTTCTGTTCGTCAGGCTACGATTTCGCTATCCCTTCTTCTCGCCCAAATCTCACGATTTGAACCTTGGGAGTCGCTATGGGGTTCGTCGTTGGCTACGCCCCTTATGGACTTTCACCACAGATTGACGGCATGCCCGTCATACTTGAAAACGGGGTATCGCCCGGATACCCCGAATATCTCTGCAGCAGATCACTATCGCCTGACTATTCTGACTTCTTCCTGCGTACCGAAAGTCCGAACAGGCTTAATACTATCAGCATGATGCCTGCCAGGTAAATCACCACTGTTCCCGGACCTCCGGTATGCGGCAGTTCCTGACCGGATGTATCAGAAATCAGGAATGTATATATTTCCGCCTCTCCGTTATAAGAGATGCCATTTCCGTTGCTCGACAGGTTAGTACCCTCTGAATAGCTTACACCGCTGCCGGCTCCGGTATTCGAGCCGTTACCGCTTCCTATCTCTATCACGACCGCTTCCGTTTTGAGATTATAACCATCCGGTGCTTTAGTTTCTACCAGATGATATATTCCCGTGGTCAATCCGAATACTGTTTTACCGGTTTCATCAGCCAGCATTCCGTCCTCGCCCGAGACCAGACCGGCGATAAGCGGCGTTTCCTTGCGCTGTCCATCAACTGTTTCATAAAGATCGAACTCTGCACCCTTTAGCGGTTGCTCAATATTCGCTATGTCTACCTTCTTAAAGCTGACCTTCTTTTCTTTCGAGTTCGGAATTTCCAATGTATAGCTTACTTTTCCATCTTCATCTGCAGGTGCATCCGCCGGCTCAGTATTAAGCCATGATGACGGATCGATTCCCGCTGCAGCCCATGCCGGATCCGCTCCTTCTTCTTCAGAGGTCACAATGCGCACTTTGCCGTCAGCACCGATCGTAAAGCACAGATCTCCTGCAATAAGATCATAACCATCCGGTGCTTCAGTCTCTGTCAGATAGTATGTGTTCCTGCCTATTTTCATTGTGAGGCCCGGAAGCACACCGGACACATCAGTTGCGATATCTTCATATCCGTTTATTGGCTGATAATCTTTTACCTTCTTGCCTTCAGCATCGGTCACCTGAAGATAAAGCGCAAAATGTACACCTTCTATCGGCTCTTTATCACTTGCATCATACTTTTTGACTGCAAGTGAAGGAGTCCTGTTCTTGATGTGTATAGTCGCCGCCATGGCAGATCCATCAGTATCAATATCATACATGCTCTCATCGATACCGCTGATTTCAACAGTTGTTTTACCCTCTTCGTCTTCAGATACTGTAATAGTAGCCGGACCGTCCAGGGTCATATATCCATCAGGCGCAACAGTTTCTTCAAGAGTATACGTTCCTACAGGCAGGTATGCCGTAGTTATCAGTCCATCTTCGCCCGAAGTATAACTCTCTGCGGCTACATCCTCGCCATTCTGATCTTTTAGCGTAAACACCGCTCCGGCAAGAGGCTTGCCTTCCCAGTCAGTCTTGTACAGCTCTATTCCAGGCATGGAGTTCGTTACAGTATCAGTACGTACATTCTCGTTGAGGAGCGTAGGCTCACCGACCTTGTAGCTCACTGTATATTCAAATCCGTCAGGCTGGTACTCCCCTCCGATTCGCTTGCCGCCTATATTGAGCTTGCCTCCATCATCGATAGGAGTGACAGTGCCGTCATTGTCGACAACGATCGTTTCGACAGCCGGTGAAGGCTCTACAATCACCTCGCGTATCACATAGTCCTCGAATTTCCTGCCTTGTTCCAGATGATCGAAATAGTAATATACCGAGGTCTTATCTGTTTTGAGCTGTCTTGTCGTGCCCTCAATAGGCTCGTCTGCAACTCCGGTTTCACTCTGCTCATCTTTAAGATAAACAGCAAAGTAAATCGGGTCATGTATCTCCATGAAGTCTGCATCGGTCCACTTCTTTTCGACAGACAGTCCCCAGCCCTTTTGATTGTTGACACGTATGGCCGGATCCTGATTTGCCTGCATCACGCCGCTGATAGGTACGTCCTTATTATTGATATAGTGGCCTTCGTCGATACGCTCATAACCGTCGATCTGTCTAAGGGTATATCCCTTAGGAATCTGGTTCTGCCTCTCTTCGACTTTGTACTGCAGTCCCGCTATCAGATCTCTTACCTCAACAGTATAGTCTGCAGGTATTCTGGAGATGGCGCCGTACATGGATGTCGTAAACTTCGCAAGCTCTTTCTCTTCATCAGTCAGATCTGAGTATTCGGTCTTGCCAAGGGAAACAAACGCCTGCGTATCTGAATTCCAGGTGCAATAATTCCCCTGTGGATCCTTGACGTGATACTTATACATATTGGCAAGCGGCAGTTTATCCGGATCATCATTCTCCGAGCCCAGATACAGCCTGAATGTAAATTCTGTCTTATTATCAGAATAATGCAGCCGGTCCTGTCCGTTGGTATCATAAAGCCACTTGTTAATAGTGAGTGTCCGCACAGCATCATCATTGACGTGATTGACATAGTCGACTTTTGGTCTGTCTTTGACTGTGTCTGGTTCTGTCTGGTAGTCACGCCTTGCTCTTCCGTCCACAATATTATCCGTCGGATTGCCCGTTACCTCGTGATCATCCTGAGCACTGGCATTCACATAGACGTGATCATATACTCCCGGATCTATTCCGCACTCAACGATATAGTAATCCATTGTGCTTTCCGGCAGATCGATGACAGCAGTCTGTCCGGCCTTAAGGAAGAAGACATTCTCGTATGGTACAGTACCGCCGCTCGGTGTGAAACTCTCTTCATACTTAACCTGAGTGATCGTATCCTTGTAGGTCACTCTCTCAGGGTCGCCGTCCCGTTCTCCTAACCTGTGGTAGTCCTCATTTCCGAACAGTGCAGGTGACTTGTACCAGATCTGATATGGGAATTCTATCAGGCTGTTTGACGGGTTCTCTGTACCGGAGAGTTTTTTGCTGAGCTCAACCGTGCCAGGTTTGACAGCAGCCAGATTGAATCTCATGTGCAGATTGGATGCACCCGCTCCACGCTCCATGTAGAACATCTTCATGGTATGATTCGAGTAATCAGAGAATACGTAGTTACCCTCTTCATTCATAACAAATATGCTGTTGAGTTTTTCCTGTATCTCCGCTTCCGACAGATCTCTCTTCTCGTAATTGTTTCTGAAGATCTCATAAAGAGTAGAGTCGCCTCTGGAGCTCTTTACCTGACCCGTCCTGAAGTTGATGCTGCCCGTCATTGCCGAGTGCACACCTCCAAGATCCAGAACCAGTTCGCCGTCAACATAGAACCAGAAATCATCGTCTCCGGAGAACTCGAATACGATGTCATGTCCCCACGCATCCTTACCGTTTGCAGTCTGTGTGAAGCTTGCTTCCATCTCCATGCCGAAATGATAATCTACATTCGCTCTCGTCCCCAGTCCATAGATCTTTTCACCTTTACGCGCATCAAGATCCGGCAGCTCATTACCTACCACATCGGTCTCGTTGGTGTATGGGCTGTACTGACCGGCAACGATATTATTATATGGCATGAACTGTCCATGCTGATTTGTAGGTTTATTGTAGTCAGAAATATTGCCCAGCTGATCATATACCGTGAATGTGCCGTCATCATTCAGATGAGCAAAATTGGAGGTGCTGCTGTACTCGAAATATCCGCTCTCGTTATAAATGCTCTCGATGAACAGATGGTTGACCTCGCTCAGGCCGTCTTGTTCATTGAAGAGATCTGACAGTGAGCGCCCCACCCGTGGGGTTTTCGAGGTGGATTCCGGATACTTTCCATCCGGCAGATTTGTCGTCAGCAGGCCCGGATTATTATTATCTCCTCCGAAGTATTCCTTCTGCTTTGGATCTCTTGTATCACTCGGACCGCTTCCGGCATTTCCGTTATTGAAATCGATCATCTTCATCGTGATCCCATACTGCTTACTGTCAATAGTATTGACTGTAGAAAGCTCATCACCGGGATCGTGCAGTTCGATTACGGCAAAGTAGAAGTCTTCAGCTTCATTCAGCCTGCAGCCTTCGATTTTGCTGTCTCCTGCTTTGATTCCCGAATATGAATAGTGTTCTTCGTCCCACGCGATGATTGTCGTATAGTTTTCACCATACCTTCTGCCGTTCAGGTTGATACCTACAGTACTGTCCGTAAGCAGTTCTTCACCTTCAGCACCATTCTTAGGATCTATATAATTTCCGTACTGGACATTCCGCAGCTCGTAAAAGTAAGTCGGGCTTCCTTCTTCTTTATATTCAACGAAGGTCCAGAGCGCAGTATTTACCTTGCTGCCTGTCCATTCGATACCATCGCCGGTATCATTGGCCTTGACCAGTGAGCCGTCATGATCTACAACATAAAATTCATATTTCTTGAGCTTATCATTCCAGACACGTGTATATATGACCACCTGCTGACCGTCATAAACGTTCAGTGTATCAGATACGCTTACTTTTTTTGCAGAATACAGCAGGAAGTCTTCTTCTGTCAGATTTGTCTTTTCTACCAGATTCATCCACGTTCTGTCTCCGGAACCCGTAGCAGCGTTGAACCCTGAAGCAGACGTACCCGGCAGATTGAGCGATCTTCCGTTGACTGTGAAATGCCATTTGCCGCTGTTTGAATCGGTTCCCGGAACAGCTTTAATTTTTGAAAAGACCGGATCCGGCTCATTTTCGACAGTTACCGCTCCTCCGTTTATTTTGAGGTAGCCTTCAGAAGTCTTTATGTAATAATAATCTCCCTCAATGCATTCAAATGTCCATTCAGTAAGATCAGTATCTTCAGATACCAGTAATATACCGTCATTAGTGACAACATTCGGCTTCATTACGAGATCCGTTGCCGCGAGGCGACCCGCGCTTCCTGACTGACTCTGATCTGTCAGCGCAGCAGCATTCACGTTGTTATCATGATATGCTATCCCGTAAGTCTTACCGTCGAGTCCATACGGATCCTTCTGGAGCTCCCTGTAATACTCGAACTGCATCCTTGCGTTATCATCATTAGGATCATTATATGCAGCAAAAGCAACTCCCGAATAATTGCCCTGCTGATTCCAGCAATAATTATTTGATCCTTCAGCACGGAAATTGTCCTGCGATCCACTAAATGCGCTGATCTTAAATGCCGTTGCGTTATTATTGTCTGTGACAAATGAAAGGCTGTTGCCGCTCTGTTTTACGTATTGCTTGCTGCTATCAGCATAACAATATACCTTAAATTTGTCCGGAGCCTCTGTCTGTTCGAAATAGTAAGGTACTGCACCGAGCTCCGATGCTTCATCCGGTGAATTTTTATATGGTTTGGTCTTGGTAATGCCGGTACGGTTCGCAGTGCCGCCGACATTTCTGGAAAGTTTGTTTGTAAAATAACAGCCATCCTTCTGGCGCATATAAAGTCCGCCCGCTGCCTCAGTTCCGTGCTCAACGATTTCTTCAAGCGATGTCACCTTTACCCATCCGGATGCCTGGGCCGGTTCAGGTGCATTCACTATGGCATATACCGAAAAGCTGTCCGTTTCGAACGCAGCTTCCTCAAGTCTGTCTTTACTCACACTTACGCCGACTGATTCACTGTCAAGCAGTTCGGCTTTGACCTTGCCGCTTTCCGCATCCTCAGCAAAGTGTATGATATGTATATTTTCCTTGCTGTCAACTCTAAGTGCATTATCGCCCTTATTACGCTTATCATCCTTATCATATGAAATACTGACATTAACGGTGCCTTTGTCAGGCTCTATCTTCTCGCTGCCATTAATGAGGGATATGTCGTAGAATCTTGCGAAATCAAAGCCTTCGATGTCATCATTGCCGGTCTCCCTGCAGTATGCATCAAGCGCATCTTTATAGTAATCCCCATATCTTTCATCATCTTCGAGGATCTCCTCTGCTGTCAGCTCGGTACCTTCCGGAAGAACTCCTTCAACATCTTTCAGAGTGACTGAAAAGCCCTTGCCTTCGAATGAGAGGTTCTGTGGCTGCGCATTATCCGCGCCGGACTTCTTCTCCTTGCCTTCGCTGCTCACTTCCGGAGCCTTCTCATCCTTTACATCTTCCTCACCGGATTCACTGTCCTCTGCATCAGCAGCGCTTTCCGGCGGATTTTCTTCACCAGCCTCTTCAGGCTCCTGCGGTTCCTCATCATTCTCTTCGATTTCTTCCGAAGCAGCGCCTATATCTATTCCACCTTGTTCTGAAGCGGACTTAAGATCGAGAGTGATGGCAGGCAGTATAAGCATATATGTAGTTACAAACACTACAATACAGGAAAGAGCAAGAATGATCTTTCTTTTCCTGACGGTATTGTCAATTATTCCCTTTATGATTTCTATTAATCTGCCACTCATCACAATCGCCTGTCCCTCTCCAAAAAAGCAGGCATTACTGTTATGCAGCCGATACTACGGCTATTTTATTCAAAGTTAATTATACCTTTTCAATTTCGTTTTGGTCAATGCCCTCTAACTTTGTTAACCGCTTAATGACATTCTTCTTAATCATTTTTAATGAAACAAGCAAACAGAGACAGTCTGACGACCGTCTCTGCAATCTCCAATAATCGATGTATGATTATGAAACTATTTGCGCAACAAATACGCAACATAAAAGGGGTATCGCCTGGATACCCCGAATGTCTCAGCTAACAATCCTCATCGTTTTTTATTTTGATAATATCGCGCTGCAGCCGACTACAAAGTATGTATCATTATCACTTTCGTAACAGAGCAGCAGATCGTTATCTCCTTCATCCCATTTCTTCAGATGATATTGTGTCATTACTTCATATCCATACCTGACTCCGTCGACATCAGTAAAAGTCACCCTGTCTCCTGGTGAGAGGCCGGCAATCCTACGGAACACATCGTCCCTGCCACCGATAATACTGAAGTGCCCTTTTACCGGTGACCCATCAAGCCATTATGTGAAATACTCAACATCATCCTGAGACTGGCTCATAACCGGAGCCATAACGTCGAGCGAAGGTATCTCCAGTACTCCGACAATATCGATATCGTCGATCGAAACAGATGCAAGCGGATCGCGGCCAAGACCGGTCGCTACGCCTGACTCAATTCCCAGTCCGGGGATGATATTCTCAAGTGTCGCGATTACTTCTTTTGCCCAGCGATCTCCACGATTGAGGGAGTACATGTTATAGGCAAAAAAAGCAAACATTCCAACTATGATTATCACAATGATTATACGGATTATTGATGGTTTTCCTTTTTTTGCACTCATAGCCCGCCGGTTATAATTCAGTGTCGATACTGCCAATTATCATAAAGATATGAAAACTCTTTCACGCTATTATAGCAAAACCTGACACACGTGACATAAATGGCAACAAATATTAAACAAAATAAAGGGTATTAAATCAATCGAATAGGGGCTAACCCGTAGCCCCTTTCACACCACCGTACGTGCCGTTCGGCATACGGCGGTTCAACCCAATAAGTAGTAATCTACACAGCTGAGAAGTCCTCGCCTTGCGAGGATTTCTTTGCTGATGAGGCGCAGTCCCGTTGTCTTTGCGACCGCTTGGTAGTGGTCTCCAAATCCTACTGACTGTTTTGCCATCCACTCGGGTGCCCCGAGTTTGCGCAGTCCCCAATATCGCTTTTCACTCTTCTTCCATTGCTTCCATATGACGATTCTCATGCGGTTCCTCAGATGCTTGTCGATTCGTATAAGTGCTTGCTTCATGCTTCCCATCCTGTAGTAGTTAATCCATCCACGGATGACTGCGTTGAGCTTCTTGATTCTGTCATCCATGCTGATTGACCAGCTTCTATCGGTGAGGTTCTTGAGTTTGCGCTTGAATCTTTCCACTGAGTCCTGATGAGGTCTTGCCTTCCATTGCCCATCTTTGCTGTCTTTCCAGAATCCGAAGCCGAGGTATTTGAGGTTGCTCGGTCTTGTGACTTTCGTCTTGGTCATGTTGACCTTCAGTCCGAGTTTCTTCTCTATCCACTTCGTTATTGTATGCATGACTCTGTTCGCGGCTGCACTACTCCCAACTGCGATGACACAGTCGTCCGCATATCTCACGAAGTGCAAGCCTCTTGCTTCGAGCTCCTTGTCCAGTTCGTTGAGCATGATGTTGGACAGGAGCGGAGAGAGGTTGCCGCCTTGCGGTGTCCCTTTCTCCGTTGCCTCATACCTTCCCTGTACCATCACACCTGCTTTGAGGTATTTGTGGATAAGCGACTCCGTGTCTCCATCGTCGATTATCCCGTGTACAAGGTACATGAGTTTGTCCTGTGGGACATTGTCGAAGAACTTCTCGAGGTCGATGTCCACGATGTACGTGTATCCGTCATTGAGGTACTCGAGCAGTTTGATGACTGCCTGCTGTGCTCTGCGTTTAGGTCTGAAGCCGTAGCTGTAGTCGCTGAATAGTGGCTCCACTATTGGCGTCAGTCTCTGCGCTATCGCCTGTTCAATGATTCTGTCCACCACGCTCGGTATCCCGAGATTACGCACTCCGCCGTTCGGCTTGGGTATCTCTACCCTGCGCACCGGCAGAGGCTTGTACTTGCGGTTTCGGATCTGTTCGCGGATCTCCTCCCAATGGTCGATGAGATATTGCCTGACCTCGTCGGTCGTTATCCCATCCACTCCGCTTGCGCCTTTGTTCGCGACTACTCGCTTGTACGCTCGCATCATGTTATCCCTTGAGAGTATCTCCTCTAAGAGTTGCGACATAGATTTGTCTCCTTTCCTTCCTTCGCTCTCGTATCCTTACTCCTACCTCCTGTGAACCTTTCGCTCCGTTACGTCTTTGCTACTACAGCCCT
>Ga0256404_1006486_pt1 | contig 19324 bp, 20 predicted proteins | sample RumenRJG_01DNA_FD_185990 | JGI IMG/M metagenome (GOLD analysis project Ga0256404, IMG submission 185990) | Bovine rumen microbial communities from Lethbridge, Alberta, Canada - RJG_01 | ecosystem: Host-associated > Mammals > Digestive system > Stomach > Rumen | place: Canada: Alberta | collected...
AAGGAATCGGCATCCCTTTCTTTTTCCAGGGAAACAAATAACCTGAAAATGTGGATTGGTCCCGAGGTCCCAGCCTTTACTCCCCCCAGAAAAGTCTTCACACTAGACAAGGGAGAAGGCTGATGGAATTTCGCGTATTACGCTATTTTCTCGCGGTTTGCCAGGAAGGAAGCATTTCCAATGCGGCGGAAGTGCTTCACCTGACGCAACCCACCCTCTCCCGACAGCTCAAGCACCTGGAGGAGGAATGCGGCAAGGAACTCTTTCTCCGTGGAAACCGGAAGATTACGCTGACACCGGAAGGAGTATTTCTCAGGCAACGGGCGAGGGAACTGCTGGCTCTCGAGTCGGAAACGGCGTACCACCTGTCGCATGGAGTCGCCCGCCCAAGCAAGCAGCTATGCATCGGGTTTCCGGAGCAGGCGGACCTGCAATGCATCATGCCGGCTGTCCTGGACATCTCCCGGACAAACCCAGCCATCCCGGTCCGTCTCACCTCTGGTGGCACACGGTTTTTGCTTGACCAGCTGGATTCCGGCCTTCTTGATTTCGCCATGGTATTCGAACCTTTCGACCATTCGAGATATTCCTTCATGACGCTTCCCCAGAAAGCAACGTGGAATGTGGTGATGCAAAAGGATGACGCGCTTGCTGGTTCCCATGCAATTGTGCCGGACGCACTCGCCGGCAAAACGGTATATTGTTCCACCGATGCCGCAAGCTCGCCGTGGGTCGCGGCCTGGCTTGGAAACAAGGAGCGATCGGTACACAAGGGAGGCACCTTCTCCCTACGCGAGACAGGCGTGCTCTTGGCGAGGGAACGTCTCGGCTATGTCATCCTCCAAGGAACCGTACGCGACCCTGCGTGTTGCGTGCGGCCTTGTGCTCCCCAAGACCCTTCTTCGCTTTGCCTGCTCTGGAGGCATCATCCCCTCGAGTTGCATGTCAGAGTCTTTCTCCAACATCTCTCGGAATCTCTCCATACGTTGCCGGACGACCTTCTCGATTATGACAATCCTGACGCTTTGGACGGATAATGCGAGTTTCGAATTCATCATTCCTTGTACGGTATTTTGTATTAGTATATGTAAGTATACCAACCTCTATGAAAGGTGGCGTGGCAAAACAAAAACACCCACCTTTCCATGTCAACATGTATTTTATATTTTAATCTGTATGTATTGATTTATTAAATAAGAAACAATAACATTACAAATACAGAGTATGTATGAATTGCATACATACTGTTATGATGTTTTATCATATAAAATTAGCTTTTTTAATTTCACTCGTATATCATTACATAATATATGCCAATATCATGCTTCACCATGCACAAAGAAAGCAACATGTCCGAATCAGGACATGCCGGGTGCATTTGCAAGGAAACGTTTTCCTAGGCGGGCATCGCGGATCGCTTCCTGGATCGGGTAGGGATCTTTACCCAGCATCAGCAGTTCCATCATACGGGCGATGGCAATCTCATCGTTGTCCAGATTCGTCTCGCCATACGTGTTGATGAAGGTGGTCTGGTTTCCCACGGTCACATGGGTAAGCGCAAGCGACTCATTGCCAAAGCGCCGCTGCGTGTGGAACTGGAAGGGCAATGTCATCGGATAGCGGTGTTCGTCCAGCATGGTGACGCCAGCCTCGGTGATGGTCCCCTTCTCTCCACGGATTTCGAAATGGAGTCCGAAGAACGCGCTGTGATACTGGTTGCTTGACTGGTCGTATACCGCCAGCCCCCTTTCGAACCGCATCACCCTTAGCGACCTGGTGTAGTCCTGTCTTTCCCCGGTCAGGCAGATGCCGCCCCTTGCTGCCGTCTTGATGCATTGGGAGGGAAAATCAACCGAACCAAGCATGCGCGGCATTTCATCGACGACCTGGAAGATCCTCCGGAAAATGGAAGCGGCGTGATGGCAGTGAAGACCGCTAAGAGAGACTTGGTCGACACGGCCGATTGACGGCAGCACCTTGGCGACGGAGGACCATAGAGGCGTGTACCAGTACTGCTCCAGCACGGAGACAGGAAGGTTCCAGAGACGCTTGCAGGCCTCTTCTTCAAGCGGAAGGAACGAGGTCTCGGAAAGTATCCGCTCGTTCCTCGCGCAAAGCGCGACAAGGGTTTTCTCCAGGGTCCCCGGTCCGGAAGCGACAATGACGAGGTCATGGGGGACAGAGAGCGACTGGTCCATGTTGGAGACCGCGGGAAGACCCTGTTCCCGCAGGATTTTTGCCCGTTCCACCGTATGGGTGTACAGGGAAACCAGTTCGAACCGTTCGGGAACGAGACGGGCGAGCCGCACGGGGAACATCGCCCTCCAACCACTACCACACACGACAAAGCGAATCATGGTTCCATTGTACCCCTGATTTGTCAAATCCCCTAGGGTTTTGCTCTCTTGTTTCTTCAGATTGATTGTGAGACAGTGTGCGCATGTACCTTGCTTTATTGGCAGTCATCTATCTTTCCTTCATCAGTCTTGGGCTCCCGGATACGGTCCTGGGATCCGCATGGCCTTTGATGCATACGGAACTGAGGGTCGGTATCGCCCATGGCGGGCTGGTTTCCATGACCATCAGCCTCATGACGGTCGTCTCCAGCCTTTTGAGCGACCGTATCAACCAAAAGTTGCATGCGGGAATCGTCACCTTCGTCAGTACGCTGATGACAGCGGTGGCGCTCTGGGGATTCTCGCTCTGCACCCGCTTCTGGATGTTGCTCCTTTGGGCGATTCCCTACGGCCTCGGGGCCGGGAGCGTCGACGCGGCGTTGAACAATTACGTAGCGATCCACTACAAGAGCAGCCATATGAGCTGGCTTCACTGCATGTGGGGTATCGGAGCCTCTCTAGGGCCGGTGCTCATGGGCTTCGCCCTGTCGAGAAGGCTCGGCTGGCAGGGTGGCTACCGGTTGATCGCCATCCTGCAAGGTTGCTTCACCTTGGTGCTGGTTCTTTCCCTCCGGCTCTGGATGCCGAGGAAACAGGATCCGGATAGCGGCGCCACGGCTCCGGGCGGCCACCTTCGGAACGCGCTCAAGATGCATGGAGCCGTCGCTACGCTGGCTTGTTTTTTCTGCTACAGCACGCTTGAGAACTGCACGGGGGTGTGGGCAGCAAGCTACCTGGTGCAGGCAAGGGGCATCGATGCGATGACCGCGGCGAAATTCGCCTCGTTGTTCTACCTGGGAATCACGCTGGGGCGCGCCCTATGCGGCTTCATCGCCATGCGGCTAAGTGACGAGGCCATGATCAAAGCCGGGAGCAGAATCGCCCTGGCCGGAATCCTCTGCATCCTCCAGCCCGTTTCCCACAGCCTCGCACTGCTCGGGCTGGTCACGGTCGGGCTGGGCTGCGCGCCCATCTATCCGAGCCTCATCCACCTGACGCCCCGTCATTTCGGAGCCGAGAACTCGCAGGCGATGGTCGGCATGCAGATGGCATCCGCCTACATCGGATCGACCTTCTTCTCTCCCCTCTTCGCCTTTCTTGCGAAACTGGTGGGGTTTGGACTGTATCCCTACTACCTTCTGGCGGTGCTTGCGCTCATGATCCTGATGGAAACACGGGCGTTGTCTTCCTCGAATACGGGCCGGTCAATCCCCGCTTCCGGCCCGGATGGCCACCTGCGCTAACAGCCTGGCGCTCTGTTCCAAACAATTCCGGTCGATCTCCAGATGGGGGCTGTGGAGCGGATACGACCCTCCCACCCCCACATGGAAGAAGGACCCGGGAACCAGCTGCTGGTAGAAGGAAAAGTCCTCGCCTGACATCTCCCCGCCCGCAAGCTCCGCCACCTTCAGACCTTCGGCATGTGCCTCGTCCCTGACCAAATCGGTCAGGACGGGGTCGTTGTCGGTCGCAGGGGTCCCCCATTTCAGGTCCAGTTCCACCTGGTATCCTTCCGCCTCGAGCGCTTGGCACTTCTCCTCGAAGCATCGTTTGATCAGGGAACGCACTTCCGGCTTGAAGGTACGGTTGGTGCCCTCCAATACCGCGGTGTCGGGAATGATGTTCCAGCTGGTGCCTGCCTCCAGATGCGTCACGCTGACGACCGCCTGGTCGGACGCCTTGATGCGGCGGGCGACGATGTTCTCCAGGCTGACGGCAAGCTGGCAGGCCGCGGGAATCGGGTCCAGGCCATCCTCGGGATGCGCGCCATGGCAGCCTGTCCCGTGAATGGTGATGGAGAAACGGTCGACCGCGGCACTGATCGCCCCGTCGCAGACAGCTATCGTTCCCGCCTCCAGCTGGGGCTGGATGTGCAAGCCGAACACGCGCTTGACCGGATATTTCGTGAAAAGTCCCGTGCCGACGACGCGCTTCGCCCCGCCACCGGATTCTTCCGCGGGCTGGAAGAGAAGCAGGATGGTTCCATGAATCTCTTTCCGCTTTCGGGAAAGCAACCAAGCCGTCTGCAACAGATTGACGATATGCCAGTCGTGTCCGCAGGCGTGCATGGTCCCTTCGGTGAGGGACGGGCAACCGAGTGCCGTCTGCTCGCGGATCGGCAGGGCATCGATATCCGCCCGCAGCAGGATGACCGGTCCTTCCTGGTCTCCCTTGATTTGGGCAAGGACTCCGGTAGGAAGGCCAAGGTCGAGCAATGCGACTCCGTTGATGGAGGAAAGGATGCGCCTGATTTCCTTCGTGGTCTCGTATTCCTTGAAGGACAATTCCGCATGCTGGTGGAACCACCGCCACGTCTGTTCAAGATCCATCGTCATACCTCCGGAAAAACAACGGCCACCCCGCGGGGTGGCGTGCCTGTCAAAGGACTTTCTCAAGGAATTCCTTGGTTCTCTCCGCCTTCGGATGGGAGAAGAACTCGAGGGGTGGCGCCTGCTCGAGGATCTTTCCTCCGTCAAGGAAACAGACCTTGTCGGCGACCTCCCGGGCAAACCCCATCTCGTGCGTCACCAGAACCATCGTCATGCCGGTATGGGCGAGGCTCTTGATGACTTCGAGCACCTCTTTGACCATCTCCGGGTCAAGGGCGCTGGTCGGCTCGTCGAAGAGCATGATTTCCGGCTCCATGGCAAGTGCGCGCGCGATGGCGATACGCTGTTGCTGGCCCCCGGAAAGCTTGCCCGGGAACTGGTCCGCCTTCTCGGTCAAGCCTACCCGCTTGAGCAGTTGCATGGCTTTGGCCGTCGCCGCTTCCCTATCCAGCTTGTTCACCTTCATCGGCGCGTAGATCATGTTCTCCATGACCGTCAGGTGGGGGAACAGGTTGAAATGCTGGAACACCATGCCGATGCCCTTGCGGATCTTGGTCATGTCGGTCTTCGGAGCGGTGATATCGATTCCGTTCACCAGGACCTTGCCGCTTGTCGGAACCTCCAGGCCGTTGATGCAGCGGAGCATGGTGCTCTTTCCTCCACCGGAAGGACCGATCAAGGTGACTACCTGGCCCTTCTGGATGGACATGTCGATGCCCTTCAGGACTTCCAGATTGCCGAAACTTTTATGGACGGCTTCAAACTGAATGACGTTTTCCATGCTCATCCCCTTTCACTCCGGTTCACCCACCTCTCCAGCTTTCCCATGAAGAAGGAGAGAATCATGACCAGGATGTAGTAGATCAGGCCGGCGACCAGGTACGGCTCGAAGAAGCGGTAACTGACGACGGTGATCTGGTCGGCCGCGCGGAGCAGTTCGACAGCCCCGATATAGGAAAGCTGGCTCGACTCCTTCAACAGGGCGATCGCCTCGTTGACCAATGCCGGCAGGATATGGCGCAGCGCCTGAGGAAGGATGATGTCCTTCATCATGTCGCCATAGCCGACTCCAAGGCTCTTGGCGGCCTCGAACTGTCCCTTGTCGATGGCCTGGATGCCGCCACGGAAAATCTCCGAGACATAGGCGGCGCTGTTCAGGCTGAAGGCAAGGATGCCGCTCTGGATAGCCGTGAAACGGACACCGAAGAGCTGGGGGACGCCGAAGTGGATGATGCACAGTTGCACCAGAAGCGGGGTGCCACGGAAAATCGACGTATAAAAACGACCGAACCACTGCAAGGGTTTGCAGCGGCTCAGTTTCACCAGGGAAAGCAGCACACCAAGCAGGAAACCGAATATCGTGCAGAAGAAGGTGACCCGCAGGGTAAGCAGCGTTCCATGGTACAGGAATGGCCAATATTGCCAGACGCTCGAGAAATCAAGGTTCACAGTGAAATCCTTCTCATCTTACAGGATGAACTCTTCGCTCAGCCAGGAAGCGACGATCTTGTCGAACTCGCCATCCTGCATGACGTTCTGCAACTCGGCGTTGAACGTCTCATAGTACGGGGAATTCTTCGGGAAACCGATGGCGAAGCAGTCGCTCGGGTTCTTGTCCAGCAGGGAAAGCTTCAGGCCCTTGTTCTGCTTCAGGAACTCGGTGGCGCCAGCGCCATCGATGATGCAGGCGTCAGCCCTGCCGCTCTTCACTTCCTCGACGCATGCGGGGCTTCCCTGGATGCCGACGGCCTTGACGTTGGGGATCTGCTCGGCGACCTTCTGGTAGTTGGTGCCGAAAACGTAGGCGACGGTCTTGCCGTCCAGGCTGTTCAGGTCAGGATACTGATCGGTGTCCCGATAGACGATGGCGTTTCTCGGCCAGAAGAACGGAACGGTGAAATCCAAGGTCTTCGCCCTCTCTGCCGTCGGTGCCATGCCGCCGGAACAGAAATCGATCTGTCCGGACTGGATGCCCGCGATCAGGCTCTTGAAGGGCATATCCACGAAGTTCACCTTGCCGCCAAGGTGGTCCTCGACGATCAGCTTGATCAGGTCGATGTTCATGCCGACATTGGTCTTGTTGCCCGAGGCGTCCATCGTGATGGACTCGAACGGGACGTAGGTGGCGGAACAGCCGACGCTCACCGTCTTGCCCTTGAACGGGTTGTCGGGAATGGAATCCAGGGCGGCGGTGCCTGCCGGCGCGGCAGCGGTCTCCTTCGCCCCCTGTGCGAAAGCAGTGAAGCTTGCCAGAGCCATCATGAGAACCATAACCATCGTATGTTTTTTCATTTGCATGCCTCCAAAAACGAACTAGTTTCTTTCATTGGCCTATTTATAATGAATTTGTGAATTTTTATGCAATAGGTTTCGGGGATTTTCTGTAAAAAAATACAATCCATATTCGCTTGCATTGCATAGCATCCCGCATGAATTGTATATTCAATGCCAGAAAACCGCTTGTGGCGCGAAGGAGTTGACGAGATGCTTCCCATTGATGGACATACGAACGGGCCTGCATACCGCTGGCCGGAGGGCAAACGGATTGCCGTCATGGTCACATTCGACTTTGACGCCGAATACCTTAGGAAAAGCCGTGCGGAGAGCAAAGGCAAGCATATGGGGTTCACCGACTACTCCCGCGGCCTGTATGCTCCCCATGAGGGACTGCGCAGAGTCCTCGAGTGCCTCGATACCACCCAGATACACTGCACCTTCTTCATCCCTGGCGCCGTCCTTGAGGCATACCCGGAATGCTGCAGGGAGATAGCGGAACGGGGCCATGAAATCGCCTACCATACCTACGACCACAATGCGGACATCGATCTGCCTGAGGACGAAGCCCTCAGGCAACTGGAAACAAGCGAGGTCCTGATCGAGCGGCTGGCCGGCAGGAAGCCTGTCGGAAGCCGCGGACCGCTGGGAATCATCCATCCTTACACCATGGCGGTGCTGGAAAAGCGGGGATATCTGTATGAGAGCACGATGAAGGACTGCGACTGGGCCTATCCTGTCGACGACTCCGGCCTGGTCGAGCTTCCCAACGAGCAGACGATGGACGACATGACCTATTGGTTCTTCACCTTCAGCAACCCGGCTGTCCGCTCGATGTACACCACCCGGGAGGTTTTCGGGAACTGGAAGGACGAGTTCGACGCCCTTGCAGAGGAAGGCAACAAAGTCTTCATCCTGAAGCTCCACCCCCAGCTGATCGGACGTGGCAGCAGGATCAAACCGCTTTGCCGGTTCATCGCCTACATGCAGGAGCACGGCGCCTGGATCACCACCTGCGAGAACGTCGCACGGTACGTGCTCGCCCACAAGGAGGCCTATCATGGATAAGTCGATGTACAACCAGGGAAAGCTGGAAGACGTGCCCGTCTGGCCGGAGGGCAAGCGGATCGCCATTACCCTCGGATTCGATATCGACGCCGAGACTATGTGGACCACCCATGGCGAGATTGGCGCGAGGCACCTGACGGACATGTCCCGCGGAGCCTACGGACCCAAGCAGGGCATACCCCGTATCCTGGACATGCTGGATGTCCACAAGGTCAAGGCGACGTTCTTCATTCCCGGTTGCGTGGCCGAACAGTACCCTGACGTGGTGCGCGAGGTGGCCCGCCGCGGACACGATATCGGCTTCCATGGCTGGTTCCATGAGGACAACCCCGACACGACCGAGGAGGAAGAAGACGCCATCATGTCCAAGGCGGAGCGGAAAATCAGGGAGCTGACCGGCTACCGGATTGTCGGCCACCGCGGTCCGGGAGGCGTGATCCACGACTATTCCAAGAAACTTTGGCTGAAACACGGATACATCTACTCTTCCAACTGGCGGGACGCCGACGGGCCCTTCATCCATGAGGTGGACGGCAAGCGGGTGCCACTGGTCGAACTGCCCAAGGATTCGATGTTTGACGACACCGCCTATGACTTCTATACGGATACTCCTCCCGAACGCTACGAGCTCAAAAGCCCAAGGGAGATGGAAGAGATCTGGAAGGAAGAATTCGACGCGCTCGCCGAGGAAGGAAGGATGATCAACTTCGTCCTCCATCCCCAGTTCATGGGGCGTGCCAGCCGCGTCGCCATGCTGGGCGACCTGATCGGCTACATGCTTGCCCATGGCGCCTGGATCGACACCAACCGCGCCCTTGCCGAGTACGTGCTGAAGGCGAACAACCTCGGGCATTGATGCAAAGGCATCAGGCAAGAGCCCTTCCCTGCTGGTACGGGAGGGGTTCTTGCCATGCATGGATATTTCCGAATGCGATCCGTGAAATCGCTTTTCCCGCAATCAGCATCAAGCAAGATCAATAGATCCGGTTGTCTGCATCTTTCAACTCATAAGGAATGCCTGTGCCTAGACATTCCTTCAACGCCTTGATTAGGTCCTTATCCGTTCCCGAAAAACCTAAAAGAGGAAAATTATCATTGAATTGATCCTTGTATTCTTGAATCAAACTATCGCGTTCAGCATCCATAGGTGTTTTCTCCTATGCTCCATCATGCGCACAAACGTTTCATAAGGTTCCCTCATTCGAGGTAGCGGGATCCTCCGATACCACAGGTACCGCTTCTGCCGGAATCAGGACTCTCCCACCAGTCTTCCATCAATCAAGGGTCTCGTTTTCCTTGCATTCCTCATTGAGCCCCTGTTCGTTCAGGTAAGCCGTGATGATACATTCCAGCGCCACTGAAGGTATCTTTATGTTTTTACACAAAAGAGCACACTGACGGAAAATCAACTTGCTGTCTTCACATCAAAGTGTCATAAATGTATTGCTGATTACGAGACATTGAAATACAATATAAGCACGAGGCATGCGATGAAAGATGCAACAGTGAGTGTCCGTGTGGAAACGAAAATCAAAGAAGAAGCGGAAGATATCCTGCAGAATCTCGGCATACCCGTATCGGTAGTTATCAACACCTTATATCGGCAGATTGTCTACCATCGCGGTATACCGTTTGCGTTGACACTCCCAGAACGACCGAAAGCGGAAGATGAAATGGCCGATACAGAACTATACACAAAACTGAAGCATGGCTATGAGCAATCTCTCGCGGGGAAAGGCAGGACTGTTGATGCTGTGTTTGACGATCTTGAGGGCAGTCTTCGGTGAGCGCTTACACAATCATCATTACGCCAGATGAGGAAGAGGATCTTCGCGAGATGAAAGAGTATATTGCCAACACGCCGCTTTCTCCTGACGTTGCCTTACGTTATCTGCAAAGCATTCGCAAAGAAATCCTTACCCTATCCCATCTCGCAGCCAGTATTGCCCCTCTTATGGACGACCCATGGAAATCCATGGGCATTCGGAAAATCAAGGCAAAGAATTTTTTCGTGTATTATAGAATCGATGAAACCAACAACCGAGTGTATGTTCTGGCTGTGGTGGATCAAAAACGGAACCAGATGGAAGTCCTAGAAAAGAAATTCCCTCATGACGATTGATTCTTGTGGAGCACATGGTCTTCCACCAACGTTTTATGTTCCCTTTGTACATGGGATTTGCGGGAAACCACATTGCCAGACCCACATGCAAGTCGGTGAAGGACCTGCCGGACAAGGAGAAGGTCTGGGTGCTTCTGTACGCTTCCGATGGAAAATAGGTTACGATGATCCAGACCCAAGAAGAGGCGTCAGATAGGTAGGATGAGCCTAAAATCAAAAGAACGTATCGAGGAAGAGATCCTATGCAACCGCATTCTTTACTCTGTCCCAGGCCAGAGGCCGACATTGCCGGGTCATGAGGTTTCTTATTTCATGCATTCTTATGTAAGAAACAGCTTCCCACCTTACACGCTCTTGCCATAGGGAACATCATCGGCACTATGGCGCATCCCTCTGCGGAACGGGGAATATCCTTCCCCCACCGCGCACAGCTTGTCCGCCAGGCAGACGACCCATCCTTCCAAGGTGTGGGGGCAGACGAAGGTCCCGGGAAACATGTGGTGGCGGATGATGTCGCGCTCGATATCGTTCAGCTGGTAGTCTTCCAAGGCGTTGTCCAGCGCGAAACGGGGATGGCGGATGCCGTGGAGCCGATGCCACTGCACCTTCTCATGCCAATCGTAAAGAAAATAGTCATGCAGCAGGGCACCGACAACCAGGCTCCTCTCGTCGACATGCAAATGCAGCGTATGGACAATCTGGAGCGATTTGAACGCCACATGCAGGGAATGGTCGAAGACCGTCGTGGATCCATGGTGAAGGTACTCCTTCTCAAGGAGAAGACGTCCGCGCTTCTCCAACCACTGTGCAATCTCCATGACATCTGACGCTTCCAGCCTCATACTCCTGTGCCTTCCACCTTTGTCAGCAAGAGCTGCTTGATTCCATCAATGCTTTTGCTTCGAAGTTTCCGGTACTCCAACCGCTCCTGTTGGGATAGCAACGCCTCGCTTACCCGCTGGAAATCGGTGAGCACCTGGCCGATCGCCTCGACGACCGGTTTGCTCTCCGAACCGAGACTGATCAGGGCTGGCCGCCCTTTGCCGAAATGGACGAAATGGCGGAGCGTCATGGCCCGCAGGCTGGTGGTGACCACTACTTGCGAGTAGCCCGTGAAATCCTTGATCGCCTTGGTCGACCGAGTACCTTGCGATACGATAAGATAGCAAAGAATCCTGACATCGCGTAGCTCCAAGTCAAAACGGTTTGCGACGGTGGTCAGATAGCGGGCCAACAGCTTGTCCTGGTAGTAGAGTTCCGTGAAGAAGTTGTCATCCAGCATGTCGCTTGCGGCCACTGCGGGAATCACTTCCTTGCCCAGCTTCTTGGTGCCGAGCGACATGGCGATGGCCCCGCCATCCCCCGCCACATCGATCAGGAAGCGGTAAAGCTCTCCCCGTTTCTTCCGGTACGACTTCTCGTCATACAGCTGCATGTAGAACTCGTTGTAGTACTCGAGCATGTCGAGCTTCATGCGCAGCACGCGGGAGAACTTCAACCGGGTATTCACCAGGGAGCCGGAGGTCTTCACATAATAATAGACAGGAGCACGGAGGGCGAAGATTTTCTCCACATGGAGGATGAACTCAAGGTTGAAGACGAAATCCTCGCACCAGGAAAGCGACTCATCCATGCGGAGCTGATAGGCCTCGATCTTGCTCCGGCGGAACAGTTTGTTCCACAGCGCGCCATAGTAGAAGTCGGCGGGGTTCTGTTGCATGAAGCCCACATAGGCGAGCTTGTCCATCTCCTGCTCTTCCTCGATGTCGCCTTTCTGGGAGACACGGTCCCCCACCACCCGCCAGAAATCGGCGATGACCATGTCGGCGTCGTGGCTGACAGCCGACTGATACAGGAGTTTCGTCGAGTCCGAGGGAATCCAGTCATCAGCGTCCATGAACTGGACGTATGTACCCTTGGCGATGTCAAGCGCGGCATTGCGGGCCGAGGAGACACCCCCATTGGGCTTGTGGATGACCCGCACCCGGGCGTCTTCCTTGGCGTAGGCGTCAAGCATGGCGGCGGATGCGTCCTTGCTGCCATCGTCCACCAAGATCAGCTCATACTCCGTAAACTCCTGGGTAAGGACGCTCTGGACACAGCGAGCAATCCACGCTTCCCCGTTGTACACCGGCACAATGATCGAGACTAAGGGATCCATGACAACTCCTCAAACACGTAGATTGTAGCGGAAGCGGGTTCCCAAGGCAACGAAACACAGCTCCGGAAACAAATTCCCCATCCTCCGGAGAGATGATGGGGAACGACAGGAAATCAGTTCTCCTTCCGGTTCAGGATGTCCATGAACTCATCGCCGGTAATCGTCTCCTTCTGGTAGAGATACTGCGCGATCTCATCCAGTTTCGCACGGTTCGCCTTGAGAAGCGCGATAGCTTTCTCGTGCTGTTTCTTCACCAGCGCGACCACCTCTTTGTCGATTTCGGTCTGGGTATCGGCCGAGCAGGCAAGCGACGCGTCACCGCCCAAATACTGGTTGGTGACGGTCTCCAGCGCCACCATGTCGAAATTGTCGCTCATGCCGTAGCGGCTGATCATCGCCCTGGCCATCTTGGTGGCCTGCTCGATATCGTTCGAGGCACCCGTCGTCACGCTGCCAAAGACCACTTCCTCTGCCGCGCGGCCGCCGGTAAAGGTCGCGATCTTGTTCTCCATCTCCTCCTTCGTGTAGAGGTAATGGTTTCCCTCGTCCACCTGCATGGTATAGCCGAGAGCTCCGCTGGTGCGCGGGATGATCGTGATCTTCTGGACCGGAGCGGAATGGTTCTGCAGGGCAGCGACCAATGCGTGGCCGACCTCGTGATAGGCGACCACCTTCTTCTCCGCGTCGGTCAGGATGGCGTTCTTCTTCTGGTAGCCGGCGATGACCACCTCGATCGACTCTTCCATGTCTGCCTGGCTGGCGGCGTCGCGGCCGTCACGGATGGCGCGCAGGGCAGCCTCGTTGACGATGTTGGCCAATTCCGCGCCGCTGGCACCACTTGCCATACGGGCGATCTTGCCATAGTCGATGTTCGCTTCGGTCTTGATCTTCTTGGCGTGGACCTTGAGAATCGCCTCACGGCCCTGCAGGTCGGGAAGCTCGACAGGAACACGCCGGTCGAAACGGCCAGGCCTCGTCAAGGCAGGGTCAAGGCTCTCCGGCCGGTTGGTCGCCGCAAGGATGATGACGCCATTGGTACCTTCGAAGCCGTCCATCTCGGTAAGCAGCTGGTTCAGGGTCTGCTCCCGCTCGTCATTGCCGCCGAAGTTGCCGTCACGTTTCTTCCCGATAGCGTCGATCTCGTCGATGAAGACGATGCAAGGAGCTTTCTCCTTGGCCTGCCGGAACAGGTCCCGGACCTTGCTGGCGCCCATGCCGACGAACATCTCGACGAACTCGCTGCCGCTGATGGAGAAGAACGGGACTTCCGCCTCGCCGGCGACCGCCTTCGCCAGCATGGTCTTGCCGGTTCCTGGAGGGCCGACCAGCAGGACACCCTTCGGCATCTTCGCGCCAATCTTCTGGTATTTGGAGGGATCATGCAGGTAGTTGACGATTTCCTGCAGGTTCTCCTTCGCCTCTTCCTCGCCCGCGACATCGGCGAACTTGATGCCGGTCTCGCTCGGGACATAGACCTTGGCGTTGCTCTTGCCCATGTTGAACATCATGCCGTCCCCGCCAAAGTTCTTCATCATCCGGCGGTTCAGCATCCGTCCGAGGAAATAGAAGATGGCGATCGGGAGTACCCAGGAAAGCAGGAAGTTGGCGAAGGGGGAAAGCTGCTGGACAATCTGGCTGGCGAAGGTGACGTTTGCGTCGTGCAGGCGTTCCACCAGGTTCGGGTCGTCCATCAACCCGGTCTTGTAGAGATTGCCATCCTTATCCGAAAAGACAATCTGGTTCGACTCCAGCTGGACCTGGTCGACCTTGTGGTCTTCCGTCATGGTCATGAAGGTGCCGTAGTCGATCTCCCGGACACGTGGAGCGACCATCTGCGGGAACACCAGGAAGTTGAACAGGAAAATCAGGAGAAGAGCCAGAAAGTAATAATATAACAATGGCTTTTTATTAGGCTCTTTTACTTCGTTCATAGGCACCGCCTTGTATGAAATGATGGCTCTAAGATACTTCCTCCCAACGAAATCGCCAAGAGTCCTACACACTTCTTCGAATGAAGAATACCACCTGCTATCGGAGTTTCCGGTACTCCTCATCGCGTACCGGTCCGCACCACTCGGTCCATGTCTCCGCTCCGTGAACCTCGATTGCCAGATGCTGGAAAGCGCTGTCCTTGGCGGCTCCGTGCCAGTGTTTCACCTCCGGAGGTATGTTGACCACATCGCCAGCCCGCAACTCGCGGGCGGGGCACCCCCACTCCTGATACCAGCCACGACCAGCAGTAACCAGCAACACCTGTCCGCCACCCTCCTTGGCATGATGGATGTGCCAGTTGTTCCTACAGCCTGGCTCGAAGGTCACGTTGCCGATCGCGACTTGTTTCAGGCTCAGCATCTGCAGGTAGCTGGTTCCTTGAAAATAACCGGCAAATGCGGTGTTCTCTCCGCCAACCGGAAATATGCTGTGCTCCTGGATTTCTTCAAGCGTCATAGTATGTCCTTCCGATGCAAACATAGGCGAATTCCGCTGGATTGGGAAGAACAATGTGTATATCATGGCGTTAACTTTTAGTTGATGCGAGGTCTGCATGCTTTACAACAGGTATCTCAAGGCGTTTCTCGAGGTAGCCGAAACAGGTTCGTTTACCAAAGCGAGCGAACGCCTTCATATCAGCTCCACGGCAACCATGAAGCAGCTCGACAACCTCGAGGACGAAGTAGGTTGCAAGTTGCTCTCCCGAACCCATCAGGGGGTCCGCCTGACCGAAGCCGGCAATGTGATCCTTGATTACGCGAGACTGCTTGTCTCGTATTCGGAGAAGGCAGAATCAGAAGCGCGGGAAACCATACGGAAAAATGCACGCCATATTTCGGTCGGCTCCTCCATCCTCTACCCCTGCACACCTTTCATCAGCCTCTGGAGCCGTTACGGTGTACGGTTCCCGGAATGGAGTCTTCAGGTGGTCCCCTTCGATGACACGCATTCGGAGATACGCAATGTCCTGGACAACCTGGGAATTGTCTTTGACCTGATGATCGGGGTATGCGACGCAAAAAGCTGGCTGGACCGCTGCGAGTTCTTTCCCATCGGTTCGACAGAGCAATGTCTGGCGGTCCCCCTCAATGATCCCTTGGCAGACAAAAGCCTCATCAGCCTCTCCGACCTTGCGGAGAGGACGGTCATGCTCATGCATAGGGGAGATTCAGGTACCGTGGACCGCATCCATGAACTGCTTGGGACGGTTCCTGGAATCCACCTTGAAGAGACATCCACCTACGACCTTGATGTTTTCAACCGCGCTGCCACGAGCGGTACCCTATTAGTCACAACACGAATCTGGGAACATATCCATCCCGGCCTCACCACCATCTCCACCGATTGGAACATCTCCGTTCCCTATGGAATCGTCTATGCCAAAAAACCATCCGAACAAGTCAAGTTGCTTATCGACCTGATTCAAAAGGCTCACGCATAAGAACCAACAATTTCAACCAATAGTATGCATATACTTTCCAATTGTTATTTAATAACATAGTATTTATTTCAATAGTATGTATGATCAATTACTTTTCATTTTGCATATTTGCATGGCGTTCCATCAATACTATATAATTTTTAATTTTTATATAAAATATAAAACAATTCCTTCATTACATACGATATGCATCTCTTATTTCATATTTATTATTTCTTATGTATATAGTTTATAAATCAGATCATCGGTTTCGAAAAACAAGCTCTCATCGCCAACAGATTCGACTCGAACACCGTATCTGAGGAAACCGCGGCATACGGAACAATAAGCAGAAATATGCTCCTGACAAACACCATTGCGCAGAGCTCTTCATTGGGTTTGAATTTGGAATATATCGACGCATTTGGTTTATCTCGGTAAAAATATTATAATGCATATTATCAGTCCTTAATCGGTCTTATATATCTCATATGTTGTAAATAACAACAAGCATATGCCCGCCATACAATCGCATATGCCATCCCGGCATTAACCGCATCAGAACGGGAATCCGGATTCTGCTGCGTGGCATCGCACACTACCCGCTCCACGTCGGTCCTCCACTTCTTCACGAACCCGTCACGCTGCTCGTCCGTAAGCTCGAAGAGGGTCTTTGGGGAAACCTCTTCGTCCTCTGCCAGCTCGAAGAAGGCTCCCGGTTTGTTGACAAGTTGGGATTTGTAGATTATGTTGTCCCTGTAAGAACCTTCCGGCTTTGATGGTAATTGGAGCCTAGCACTGTCCGGAAGGTTCTTTCTCATGTCGTCCGCATACCGGAGCAAGCCGGAGTCCACCCAACTCTGGTATTTCCTTCTGGTTTTTCCATAGATGCTGGTCACCAGATCCACAAGCACCTGGCTGGCGTTCTTGTCGATAGTCACGCTCGCCATGACCGGATTGTCGTGCTTGTCCAAGACGTCGTACACCGCCACCAGACTGTTGTCGTCCACGTACACGGGGTCCGCGAAGGATTCCAGCACTTTCTTCACGATGCCCTTGTCCAGTCCTTCCGAGTGCCCGTGTCTCCTGCCTTCGGGAAGATACAGGCCCCTTGCGAGCTTGCCGCGGTACATGACCACCTTCAGGTCGTCGAGGCCGAGCTTTTGGAAGGCGAACGGCGTGTGGGAGGAGATGTCGATTACCGCATTACGCCTGCCGATGTCCTGCTTGGTCAGGGAGTCCACCTGGCGGACGATGTCCGCGGTCTCTTTGTCCGTCAGCTCGAACAAGGTACCAGGATTTTTCTTCAGCCACTGGTCTATGGCTTTCCCTGCGGCAAAGTTCCGGGTACCATCACTGTTCCTGGTATCCGCATATTCGATCACCTGGAGCCCAGCATCCCACAACGCCTGGAGCGTCTGTGCATCGACCTTTCCAGTGGGAACAGCCACGGCTTCAAAGTCTCCCACATGGAGGATCTGAAAGGGCTTGGCTTCGAGATATTCCCTCTGCCTGTTGTCGAAGTCCTCGAGGATCCTTGCGACTTCCTGGACCATAGAGTCGGGAAGCTTGAAGCCCGCAGAGGCAAACGCGCCCCGTATCTCATCGGGAGCCATTGTGCGCTTGGCATACAAATCATTGACCACGCTTGCGAACTTACCATCAGATTGGACCCATCCCTCGCCTGGTCCGGTGTAGTAAAGAGCCCTAGCCTCGCTTGCAAGATTCCAAAGACGGTTTCTGAGCTGGTATGTGGATGCTTCTCCTTGCACCGCAGGGTAGCCATGCGCATGAGACCCCTGCTGTTTGAGATCGTCCCAAGACGTGATCCTTCTGACCCCAGGCGGGAGACTTCTGTCCAAGTCATTCTGCTCTGGTGCCATAAGGTCGAAGACATGTTGCGCTGACATTGGCTGGGCGGGATTGGCCTGTTTGTTTGTCGAGTCCGGTCTTGGTACCGTGTATGCGTCATCATTATAGATATGCCCGTCAACAAGGAGTCTCTGTGCCAGCGTCCGCCCTCCGATGAAAGCAACTTCGCCATAGCGCAACTCGGTATTGTCGTGCTTCGTAATGGCAATGGAAGGCATGGGCAAGCCTTCCTTGATTGCCTTATCCAGGTACTCGCTACCCATCCAGTGCACGGCCACAAGCTCCCCGCCCGGCGCCTTCATCCACTGGTCCGTGCCCTCGTACTTCCTGCGCACCTCGGCCATCGAGGGGGTGTCCTCAGCCAGTTCGAACGGTGTTCCCTTGACGGAATCGGGTTTCGATGCGATAGTGGAATTGCCTAAAGGGATTCCATCCCCAGGGCTTTGGGTTCGCGACGAAAGCCCCGGGCCGCCTAGGAAAGAGCTCTCAACGAGCTCTTTCTTGTTTATCTGGAACTCCGAGAAACGGCCATTGCCGTCAACAACAACCAGACGGAAACCGTCATAATTGGTTGCATCCATTGCAACCTGGTCGGAGATTCTCTGAACAGCCTCGTCCAAGGAAAGGCCAGATTCCGTAAGGTCAAGGTACATCAAATCCGCCTGCTTCACAGCTTTCCTGAAATTCTTCTGGATACTGCTTTCAGATTTTCCTTGCGGTTGCTTTTCATCAAAAAAGACCCCGTTTACAATCCCGTCCGGATTTTTGCCTTTGAGGACCAGCATGTTCCCTTCGGAAACGTCTGGCGGGAGAAGGAACACATCCACTCCGTAATGGTTGGCCAAACGTCTTGCCATGTCGGTTTCTTTGGCATGCACGGCTTGCTCACGCTTGTTTTCCCTTGCCAGCGCAATCCGTTCCGGATGGATGTAAAGGTGTTTTTCTTCCTGGTCCTGCTGATAAAGCGACTTGTCGGACAGCCGCTGGATGAGCTCCTGCTTCTCCGGAGACATCTCCATCAGCGTCTTCTGTCCGGCACTACTTCCCCTCAGCACGCCTGCGTCCGCCTTACCCGTCCACAGCCGTTCGAAGGCCCTCGCCGTCTCGTCGGAAAGGCTCTCCGCATACTTTCCGCTGGTGATGTAGGAAAGCAACTACGTCAGGTACTTGATTTTCAACGTCGGCAAAGCATTCTTCAGCATCGATGCTCCACGTCGGTCCTCCACTTCTTCACGAACCCGTCTCGCTGCTCGTCCGTCAGCTCGAAGAAGGTCTTTGAGGAAACGTCTTCGTCCCCGGCCAGCTCGAAGAAGGCTCCCGGCTTGTTGACAAGTTGGGATTTGTAGATTATGTTGTCCCTATAAGAACCTTCCGGCTTTGATGGTAATTGCAGCCTAGCACTGTCCGGAAGGTTCTTTCTCATGTCGTCCACATACCAGAGCAAGCCGGTGTTGGTCCAGCTCTGGTAGTTTCCAAGTGGTCTCCCGTAGATGCTGGTCACCAGATTCACTTCGCATCTTTCCGACCATGACTGCATCCTTACCAGCAGTTCTCGCAGACGGGGTGACTCTTGCAGGATTCATACGTGAACTTCTTCGCGTCCCCAGCTTCCCCCAATCCGGGCATTACGTGACTCAAAACTGGCTATCCCACAAAATTCTGATTTGAACCCAAAAAAAAGGGCTCAAT
>Ga0256404_1006488_pt1 | contig 19322 bp, 14 predicted proteins | sample RumenRJG_01DNA_FD_185990 | JGI IMG/M metagenome (GOLD analysis project Ga0256404, IMG submission 185990) | Bovine rumen microbial communities from Lethbridge, Alberta, Canada - RJG_01 | ecosystem: Host-associated > Mammals > Digestive system > Stomach > Rumen | place: Canada: Alberta | collected...
GCCTGCCCAACATCTGCTACTACAACAACCAGGAATATCAGTTCCAGCGCCCCTACTCCGAGACCACTGCCAAGATCATCGACGACGAGGTGCTGAAGATGATCAACTCCCAGTACGATCGTGCCAAACAGCTGCTCACCGAGCACCGCGAGGGCCACAACGAACTGGCCGAGCTGCTCATCTCGCGCGAGGTCATCTTCGCCGAGGACGTAGAGCGCATCTTCGGCAAGCGCCCTTGGGTGAGCCGTTCGCAGGAAATCATCGAGGAGAACGCCCACCTCACTGCTGACACTGAGGACACAGAGGACACCGAGAAGACCGAGCCCACTGAGGCTGCCGAGACCGATGCTCCCCGCCTCGAGGACATGCCCGAAGCCGTACGTCAGGCCCAGGCCGACTACGAGCGCAACCAGCAGAGCACCGACCAGCAGAACTAATGTCCCTTTAACATCCAAACGATATGAACAACTTCATCATACGCACCATCACCGGCATCCTCTTCGTTGCCATCATGGTCACGGGCATCTGCCTGCGCGGCGACGCCATGATTCTGCTCTTTGCCATCATCACAGGCCTCTCGATATGGGAGTTCTGCGGGCTCGTCAACGAGCACGTCGCCGACACCACCGTCAACCGCTTTATTGCTACGGCAGCCGGCGTTTACCTTTTCCTCGCCATGGCAGGCTACTGCACGGGCATCGTCCCCCCGTCAGCCTTCGTCCCCTATCTGCTCACCATCATCTATCTGTTCATCAGTGAACTCTATCTGAAGCAGAAAAATCCCATTCAGGACTGGGCCTACACCATGCTCTCGCAGATGTACGTCGCCCTACCCTTCTCCATGATCAACGTGCTCAGCTTCCAGGCCGACCCGCAGACAGGCCAGATTGCCTACCATTGGATGCTGCCCATGAGCGTGTTCGTCTTCCTGTGGGTGAACGACACCGGCGCCTACTGCACCGGCTCACTCCTCGGCCGCCACAAGCTCTTCCCACGCGTCTCGCCGGGCAAGAGTTGGGAAGGCTCCATCGGCGGAGGCATCTTCGTGCTCATCGCCGCAGCCATCATCAGCCACTTCGCTGCAGCAGACACACCTCTCGGCTCTTCCTCCCAAGAACTCTCAACACTCAACGCTCAACTCTCAACTCTCAAATGGCTTGGCCTCGGTCTCGTCGTGGTGTTCTTCGGCACATGGGGCGACCTCGTAGAGAGTCTCTTCAAGCGCACCCTCGGCATCAAGGACTCCGGCAACATCCTGCCCGGCCACGGCGGCATGCTCGACCGCTTCGATTCCTCCCTCATGGCCATCCCCGCCGCCGTCATCTACCTCTACACCCTCCAGTTCCTCGGCTGATTCTTCTTTTTGTCCACGAAATACATAAAGGGCACGACAAAGAAAAGGACACGCAGAAAGAACACCTATGCGTTATGACGGGACAGATCGTGCACTTCGTGGACCACCGTCAGGGCTTGTCGTAGAGCGGAGCCTCCTTCACCTCGCAACCCTCGTAGAAGCGGCGGCTTATAGTGCCGTCGCCCATGCCGCGCCGACGGCCCGCAGGCGTGAAGTTGCAATGCAGGCCCTTCACGTGCTCATCGGGCGAAAACTCCTCAGGCCGGTCCACACACTCGCCCCTCACCGACAGCGCGAAGCGCCCGAAGCCGTCCAGTTCCACCACCTTCCCCGCCTGCAGTTCCTCCTGCATCACGTCCACCAGCTCCATCAGCACCAGCCGCACGTCGCCGCGCGTCGCCGTGCACCGTTTCTCTATCAGTCCCTCCAGCTCCTCCAGTCCTACACACCCCATCCTCACCGTATGGGCATAGTAGCGGCCATAATTCTGGTTACACTTCATCTCGTTTCTCATCATCTTGTAGAATACTGCCATAATCTTTTTCCTGTTTTTTAAGTTGTTGATTGATTTCGATGCTGCAAAATTACAACATTCCGACATCGAAGTCAAGCCTCAGCTGGGTACACATCTGGGTAGTTGCCCGGCAAACCAACCTGTTTTATCTCAGAAACCAACTTGTTTTGCTTTAGAAATTCACTTATTTTCCTCATCAAAACAACTCATATTCCCCTGAAAATCAACTCATTTTCCGCCCCTTTTCCTTTGCCGAGTAAATTCTTTTTTGTAACTTTGCAGCGACAACTACAAACTCTATTCAATCCACATCATCCGAAAACAACTAAAAAATAATAAAATTCAGCATGAGAAAAAGACTATTCCTGGCTGCCCTGGCAGCCATCGTGGGCACAGCCACGGCCATAGCCCAGCAAATTGCAGTAGTGTCGGAAGGCGGCGGCACCAATGTGTTCCAGACCTTAACCGAAGCCATCGAAGGTGCCTCCGATGGCAGCGTCATCTACCTCCCCGGGGGCGGCTTCCAAATTGACGACAGCGTGAAGATTACCAAACGACTCACCATCATCGGCATCGGACACAAGGCCAAGAATGAAAATGTGGATGGGAATACCACCATTGTAGGCAATCTCTTCTTCAACGAGGGAGCAAGCGGTAGTTCCGTGATGGGATGCTTTCTCTCGGGAAATGTTTTTATAGGTGAAGACGGAACTTCGGTAAATAATGTTGTGATCAAATATTGTAACCTCAATGGCGTAACTGTAAAAAATAGTTTATGTAGCAGTACATTTATTAATCAAAATTATATAAGAGGAGAATGCGATTTTGCCTGGGCAGATTGCAATATAACTAACAATGTATGTAATGCATTAAATACGATTAACGGAGGAAAAATTGTAAATAACCTTATCATTCATGGAGGGGCACCCTTTTCAAATGTTAACAATAGTACAATTGTAAACAATGTAAGTATATATATAGGAGGTAGCCTTCCTGGAGGAAGTTGGTACCAATTTAACAACAATATTGTTTCTGGAAACATGAGAACAATAAAAGGTTGGGGAGAAGACCCTATCTGCATTGAAGGTATAAATTTAAATACCGTCTTTACCAAGTACAATGGTGGAGCCATCTCCCCCGCCTCCGACTTCCACTTCACTGAGGAATATCAGCAGTACTCTGACTGCGGCATCTATGGTGGCACGGGTTTTAGCGATGGACAGTTGCCTCCCGTACCATTCATTGTAGCGAAGAGCATTCCTGAGCAGACGGATGCAGCCGGCAATCTGAACATCAAGATTCGTGTGAAGGCTGGCGAATAGCTCTTGGCATTTTCTCTAATTCTTGATTATTAACAACCTGAATAAACATAGTAAAACGATGAACACGAAACGAATTATTTCCCTTATAGCTGTGACGCTGATCATGTTCACCTCAGCTACGGCACAGCGCATCTCCGTAGTCACTGAGAACGGAGTCACCAGTATCTTCCGCACTCTTCAAGATGCCATCGAAAGTGCTGACCCGGGTAGCACCATCTATCTCCCTGGTGGCGGTTTCACCCTTCCCGACAGCGTGAAGATTACGAAAAAGCTCACCATCATCGGCATCGGCCATAAGTCTGACAACGAGAACGCCGACGGCAGCACCATCATCTCTGGCAACCTTTGGTTCAACGAAAACAGCAGCGGCAGCGCCGTCATGGCTTGCTACATCACTGGCGACGTGAATATTGGTGAAGGTGATGCCGCCGTGAACGATATCACGATTATGTTTTGCAACCTGAACAGCGTGCAGGTAAAGAATAGTACATGTCAGGAGACGGTGGTGAGTCAGAATTATGTAAGGAGTACGTCATTATTTGGTGGGGCAAATGCACATATCTTAAATAATGTAATTCATGCAATTGGAAAAGTTAATGGTGGCCGTATTTCAAATAATTTATTCGTGGCTCAATATGAATACTCTGCCTCAGGTATCTCACATTCGTATTCATGCATATTATCAGACAATAGCATTATAAAGAATAACATTTTTTTACCCCAAAAGGCAACCGATACATCATATTATCATTATTATCATTATTTGGTTGCAGGATCAGAAAACACAGTTAATCATAATTTAACTAGGGTTGATATCATTGGCGATGATGGCATCACCCTTGGCGATATTGACTGGAACGACGTTTTCGACAACTATAATGGCGGTGCCATCTCCCCCGTCTCCAGTTTCCACTTCAAAGAAGACTATGCTGAATATGAACACCAGGTAGGCATCTACGCTGGCGACGGCTTTAACGAGTCGCAGCAGGCTCCCGTGCCTTCAATCGTAGCAAAGGACATCCCTCAGCAGACCGATGCTGCCGGCAACCTGAATATTAAGATTCGCGTGAAAGCAGGTAACTAATAAACGAACATCATGATGACAACTAAACGACATATAACCCGAGCATTAGCCTTGCTGTTTGCGCTGCTCCCCCTCAAGGCGGCGGCTCAGCAGCTATCGGGATACGAATACTGGTTCGACGGCGACATGGCGAACCGCACGTTCGTAGGACTGAGCGGATCGGAGGCTGACATCGATGTCAGCATCGCCACCAACGGCCTTGCCAACGGTCTGCACACACTCTATCTGCGCTTCAAGCAGACTGGAGGCGACTACGGCTACTCCGCCATCACCACCGCGCAGTTCTTCAAGGTGAACATGGCGGAAGGCAGCAAGATAGAATACTGGATTGATGGCGACTACGAGGGAACGCGTAAGACCGTCAGTGCCCATGTGGCCTCAACGGGCGATGCCATCATCAGCACGGAAGCCTTCGACCTGAGCGACGTGCCTGCAGGCATGCACCGCGTCTACTACCGGGCATTGGGTTCCGACGGCGTCACCTGCTCGGCCGTGAGCATGACACCCGTAATGGTGGGCGGCGGCGAGACCACGCAACTGGAGTACTGGTTCGACGGGCAGCGCGACGACGGAACCGTCAGCACCATCACCGGAAATGCCGCAGCTTCGGGCGACGCAGGCACCATCTTCAATGGCACGCTCGACTTGAGCACCCTCTCCGAGGGCATGCACCGCATGTACTACCGCAGCGTGAACAGCACGGGCGTCACCAGCACTGCCGTGAGCATGACACCAGTGATGGTGAAGTCGCGGTATAACGTGGATAACATTGACGATTTGACCGTGACAACTCAGGCATTCTGGATTGATGATGAAGAGCCCGAGATTCACTCTGTTGCCCACCCTGGCAACATCATCACCCAGCCATATATTAAAGACCTCCGCAAATTGTCAGATGGGCAACACACGGTTCACGTGCAGTTCGCCAATTCTGCCGGCATCTGGAATGCTCCTCTTAGCCAAACTTTCACCAAGGCTAAAGTAAATGCGCCGATGATTGTCATGAACGGAAGTGTTGAAGATGGCGTTGTGACGTTGAAGTTCAACTCTGTGGCATATGGACAGCACTACACCGTAGTACGCAAGTATGAAAGTGGCAAGTTATATAAGGTGGAGGGCATTGATAACTATGAATATCCTGCTGCCTTGAAATCTACCGATACCCCTGCTCCAGGCACCTACACTTACTACGTGGAAGGTTCCTACATAGATGCTGACGGAGTGAGGCAGAAGGTTCGTTCAGGAGATGTGGCTCTCACCGTTGAGAGTGCTGCCAGCACCGTAAAGCGTGGTAGCATAAACATTGTCCTTCTTAGAGACGGCAAGAAGAACACGCTGAACAACTGCCAGTCGAAGATGTTTGTGAATGGAGAAGAAGTTCATGACATATTCTCGTCAAGCGGATTATTTACCATTAGTAATGTGCCTTATGGCAAAGAACTGACCATCAGCGTCGAGGATGAGTATTGGAGCTACAACGATTTGAACATCATTGCGAACGAACATACTTGCAGTAATACACTCCGTATGGACGGCACGAAGAGAGAAGTGGAAAACGACGAACAGCCCGACAACACCGTTTACGACCTTACGATAGTAGACAAAGTGCACATCACTCCCAACAATTGGGAAGTAGAAGTGTGGAATGGGTCCAGCAATCCTTGGTTAGGCAACATCATCGTAAAGGTCATCAGCAAAAAAGTGAAAGACCTATACGACAGGCAGGCAACAGAAGGAAGCCCGTCTATATGGTATTACCTTATCCATCCGAACGCAGGTCTGGACCAAGGCCCCGTCCTTACCCTCTCTGCCGACAAGCACGTAAGAATAGAAGGACGCAGCCAAGTAGTCGTGTCGCTAGATATCAAAGACCTACCCGAGAGTGACAGAAACAAGAATGAAGATTATTATGTATATGTGTTCACCAAGAAAGACGGTTTTGATCAATTAAAAGAATTGAATTATGGTGGAGACGACTCACGCAGAAATCCTCAATTACTGACATTTAATCCAAAGAATTACTATGCTGGTTCCGAAAAGGACTTATTGGACTACATGGATGACTATGTAGAAGCTATGAAGTGGATCAAGAAGTTCACCGACTGGGGAGATCCCCTTAAACTGGCATGGGAAACAGGCGGCGACGGATTCAACAAATATATAGAAGCCCTGGAAAAATTAAGAAACGGTGATGTGGACGAGGAAGATTTTGACTTCTGGGATAAGGACATTACTGGTGATGCCGTCAAGTCATCCGGCATGTTGTTGAACGTATTTTTCAACGATGTCCATAAATCCGTAAAGAAGTACACCGATAACTTCACGAAGAACATGGGCTACAAAGCATATGCTAAAATACAAGAATTGCAACAGAGCATCGATGGCTTCGCCATTGCATCACAGGCCGATGACAACCACAAATTCTTCGAATTGGCCAAACAGGTGCTGAAGATTGCAAAGAAATGGGATGACCCTGTAGTAGATTGCTATATGAAATACTTTGAAGTGGGTGAGGCTATGGCTTCGGCCGTCGAAGAATTGGCAAATTCCATGAACACCCCCTATGTCTTTAACAAACTTTCTTCTGGCAACAGCATCTACAAGATCAAAGTGCGCAAGTATTATGACGGAAAGAACTGGGGAGGCTATTTCCTTGGTGAAGATTTCTATCCGCATAAGGATTACCGTGGCATCAAGATTACACATTCTGGACAAATCAGGTCTATTAAGGTGGAACTCTTGAATCCTACAAATGGAGTCATTGCAACGGGCATTCCTGCTACTGTAGATCTTGACAGCGACGGAATTACGGTCAAAAACGTGGAGTTTGATAAATATAAGACTGAGTATTTTAATTTGTATGAAGCATGGATGACTATCGAATGGAGCAACAACCGCGTCACTCACGTACCCCTGCTTGACAAGAATTTTGTAAAGCTAGCAAATGCTGACTCGAGCGAAAATCCTTTGACAGTAACTATTGAGCTACAATCCGAAGCCTTCCTGGATGTAGAAAGAATCGCAAATCAAATAGAATTCGTAGAACCATAAAACTATGAACAAGATATTAACAATCATCATAACTTGCTGTCTTTCCATAGCAATGAATGCTCAGGAACAGGCCCCGGCCTTTATTTCTCCAGAGATTGAACAAGGAATTCGGGATTACCTCGGTCTGAATGAATCGGAACCTATAAACACGACGCAGTTAGACACCATTACGACCCTTGACCTATCAAGACGAGGAATTACCGACATCCATGATTTGGTGTTGCTTCCCGAATTGCGTACAGTTGATTTAAGCGACAACAAGATAGAAGACTTACAACCGCTGACGGTCCTTGATTCTTTGAGATGGGTTGACCTCAGTTATAACAGTCTGAAAAACATCAACGGTCTTTTATATGCCTCTGCAAAGGAGTTGACTGCTAATGTGGGATTCAACTACATTCAGGATTTCTCATTGTTCAGTTTGTCAACCCCCTGCAAATTCACTCTTGAGGGAGTCGGCTTTCAGCTTATAGAAGATGGGGCTTTTTTCGACGTTGCGCAGTTCATCTGCAATTCATCTGCCACCCCATTCTCTGTACGCGGCATCATGCGAACAAATATGGATGAAGCTATAAAGCTTATATGTGAAGACGAAGTAATTGAAATGTCGGCCGAAGAGGAATATTTCAAGAAAAATCTTCAATACCACGGAACTGCTGCAACAGTGGTGGTGCTCACTAACGGCGAACTTAGCGACACAACTTGGTTGGTACCACCTGTAGAATATGAGGTGACTGCCGGTGCCGAACTGACTATTGCAACTGGACTGCCTGAAAATTATTCACTCGCAAATGTCTACGCACAAAACGGCACGATAACAACAGACGGACGGACTATCATATACACTGCCTTTGACGATTTTGAGGAAGACGTTATCTGCCTCAACTATTACGAAAAAGGAAGGCTACGCGGTTCTACAGAGTACTATCTGGTGAACCCCGACCTGGTGAGCACGCTGAAGGGCGACGTGAACAACGACCGCATAGTGAGTATTGCCGACGTGACAGCAATGGTTAACAATATTCTCGGCAAGCAGCACGCCAACTTCCTGAGGCGCAATGCCGACATCAACGGCGACGGCAGCGTGACGATCGCGGACGTGACGGCACTGGTGAATATCATCCTGGGGAAGACAGGGCAATAAGCCCCAGCCACAGGAAGCCCCACCCCCAACCCCTCCCCCATAGGGAGGGGAGGCCTGCCGGGAGAAGAGCTTGCTCGGGAATGAGGGCAGCACCTTTGAAAAAAAGAAAAAAGGAAAGAAAATGGCAAAAAAATTTGGTGGTAACGGAAAAAGTTCGTACCTTTGCAGCCGCTAACTGAAAGAAATAGGGGCGTAGCCCAGTTGGTTTAGAGCGCTGCAGTCACATTGCAGAGGTCCCCGGTTCGAGCCCGGGCGTCCCTACGAAGAGAAGAGAAACCACATGTGGGATTTCTCTTCTTTTTTTATTTAACGACAAGTACTTTAAAAAGCAATCAACAACGAACATGAACATGAAGCATTTCCTCCTGACGACCTTACTGGCGCTCCTCATGGGCATCGGCGCTTACGGACAGACGAACCTGACGGGCCGCGTCTACTACAACGCCAACATTATGCAAGTCCAGTTCGACGACGAACTGAAAAAATTAGAAAAGGACATTGCCGCCAAAAAAGCAGAAGCCATCGCCGAGGCTGAAAAGAAGAGAGGTCGCAAGCTGACCGCTGCCGAAACAGCCAAGTTGAACAGCGAGATTGACAAGGGCATGAAGCAAGCGAAGAGCGTGATGAATGGCATGAAAACAGCCATCACCCTTGAATTCAAATCGGCCACGGAGGTGGTGATGAAGATGGACATGAATATTGACGACGATGCCATGAAAGCTGCCGGCATTCCCTGGCTTAAGCGCAAGGCCATGAAGGCAGCACTTGCCATCGGCCCTTCGTCGCAGAAAGATACCTACGTCGTGAAGGGCAACCAGGTCATCGTTGGAACAGGAAAAGACCAAGACACGATGACGCTAAGTGCCGACGGCAAGACCATCACCGGCACAATGGACGGTAAGAAGTTCACGCTGACGCGCACGAAATAAGCATCAGACTTAGGAAAAAAAATAAAAGGAGACACAGCCGACATGCCGTGTCTCCCTATTTTTATTGTTGCCTGAGATAGCCCACCATAAGCTGGGCGGCATTGTCGGGTGCGATGTCGTCGCCGAGCCGCTTCTGCACTTCGCGATAGTCGAAGAGCATGGTCGTGCGGGCATCGTGGCCCGGCAGCAGGCGGCGCAGCTCGTTGCGGATGTTCTCAACCGAGAAGCGGTCGGCCAGCAGTTCGCGCACCACCTCGCGGTCGGCGATGAGGTTGACGAGCGAGATGAACCGGCACTTGATGATGTTGTTGAAGGCAAAGCGAATGAGACGTGGCACGGGTGTCTTGTAGCACACCACCTGCGGCACGTTGAAGAGTGCCGTCTCGAGGGTTGCCGTGCCACTGGTGACGAGGGCTGCAGTGGCATGCGAGAGCAAGGCGTAGGTCTGGTTTTTCAGCAGCGTGACGGGTTTGCCGGAAATGAACGGCAGGTAGTAGTCATCGTCGATAGACGGTGCGCCAGCCACGACAAGCTGATACTCAGCGGCATAGGGCTCAGCAGCCTCGATCATGGCGGGCAGGTTGTCCTTGATTTCCTGCTTGCGCGAGCCTGCCAGCAAGGCGATGATGGGAGCCTCCCCCAACCCCTCCTCAAGGAGGGGAGCCAAGGCCACGGCCAGCTGCGCCTTGCCTTCTGGCGTGTGGAGAGCGGCTTTGTATGCCCTGACCTCGTGGGCCGTGGGATTGCCAACGTAGTGGATGGGATAGTGATGCTTGTGCTCGTAGAAGTCGACCTCGAAGGGCAGGATGGAGAAGAGCTGGTCGACGTCGCGCTTGATGCTGCGGATGCGCCACTCTTTCCATGCCCAGATTTTCGGCGAGATGTAGTAGTAGACGCGGGGAAGCCTCTGCCCCACCCTGCCCTGCAGAGAGGGCGTTTTCAGGGCCTTCACTCTTTCCTTGTGCAGGAACTTCGCTATCTTCAGGTTGAAGCCCGGATAGTCGACAAGGATGACGGCATCGGGCTGCCACTCGATGATGTCGCGCTTGCAGAACGCGAGGTTGCGGAAGATGGTTGGCAGATGGAGCAGCACGGGTATGAAGCCCATGTAGGCCAGTTCCTTATAATGACGCACACGCGTGCCACCGACCTCCGACATGAGGTCGCCTCCGAAGAAGCGAAACTCGGCCTGAGGGTCTTCCTTCTGCAGCGACCGCATCAGATGGGAGGCGTGCAGGTCGCCAGAGGCTTCGCCGACAATCAGATAGTATTTCATTTCAGTAAACGCTAAACATCAAAATCAAAAACTCTCAACCTTCTCAACGGCACCGCAGGTGCCTTCTCAACCTTTAAATATTCCACTCGCGCAGATGGTCCATGAAGCCATAGGCAGTGACATCCATATGGGTGGGGGTGATGGCGACGAAGCCGTTGTTGAGTGCCCACTGGTCGGTGTCCTCAGCACTGGGTTCGTCGTTTTCGTAACGTCCCACCATCCAGTAGTAGTCGTAGCCACGCGGATGATGGCGCCGCACCACCTCATCTACCCATCGGCCGTAGGTCATGCGGCAGATGCGCACACCCTCGAACTGCTCGCGAGCAGGGAAGTTCACGTTCAGGCAGACGCCCTTCGGCAAGCCTTCTTCGAGCACCTGTCTGACAATCTGCTGCACGTAGGGGCGCAGCGGCTCGAGGTTGGCATCGTGGTTGTAGTAGCAACTGGAGAAGGCTATCGAAGGAATGTATTTCAGGCAGCCCTCCATGGCCACGCCCATCGTGCCAGAGTAGTGGTTGTTGACGGTGGAATTGTCGCCGTGGTTGATGCCGCCGAGGATGAGGTCGGGCAAGCGGTGGCGGTGGGCCTCAGGGAAAGAGCAGTGGGCCGGGTCGTCGTGCTCGAAGCAGAACTGGTCGATGGCCAGCTTCACGCAGTCGACCGGTGTTCCGCTGCACGACCACACCTCGATGCCCTCGCCCAACGACGGACGCGGGCGCAGCGTCAGCGGATCGACGGCCGTGAAGGCGCACGAGTAGCCAGAACGCGGTCCGTCGGGAGCACAAATGAGCACATTGCCGAAGGGACTCACCATATCGGCCAGCGCACGTATGCCATTGGCATCGAAGCCGTCGTCGTTGGAGATGAGAATCAGCGGACGCTGCACAGTCGTCTTGTCGTTTTTCGGCTCAGCGGTGGCCAGACCGAGAGGATTGTGGGTGGTAGAATTCATATAAAAAGTATAATTTTGACTGCAAAAGTACGAAAAAAGGTTTAAATTACAAGATTCTCGCATAATTTTCGTAACTTTGCACCTTAAAAAGTTGCAAAAAGCGGTTTCATGTTGGCAAAAGAACCTATTCTTGTGCCTAAGACGTGTGGCCCTTTGTTGCGACAACCAGTATTGAAACAATAGTATATTGGAGAGTAAAATCATGGCAAAAATCATAGCATTAGCAAATCAGAAAGGTGGTGTGGGTAAGACCACGACAACCATGAACCTGGCAGCCTCGCTGGCCACGCTGGAGAAGTCGGTGCTCGTCATCGATGCCGACCCGCAGGCCAATGCATCGAGCGGTCTGGGTGTGAATATTCAGGAAGTGGACTGCTCGCTCTACGAGTGCATCATTGACCACGCCGACGTGCGCGACGCCATCTACACCACCGACATCGACGGCCTCGACATCATCCCGAGCCACATCGACCTGGTGGGTGCCGAGATTGAGATGCTGAACCTGGAGAACCGCGAGCGTGTGCTGAAAAACCTGCTGGAGCCGCTGCGCAAGGAGTACGACTATATCCTCATCGACTGTGCACCGTCGCTGGGCCTCATCACCGTGAACGCGCTGACGGCTGCCGACTCGGTCATCATCCCCGTGCAGTGTGAATACTTTGCACTGGAAGGCATCTCGAAACTGCTGAACACCATCCGCATCATCAAGTCGAAACTGAATCCGAAACTCGAAATCGAAGGATTCCTGCTGACGATGTACGACTCGCGTCTGCGTCTGGCCAACCAGATTTACGACGAGGTGAAGCGTCACTTCCAGGAGTTGGTGTTCAAGACCGTCATCCAGCGCAACGTGAAGCTGAGCGAGGCTCCTTCGCACGGACTGCCCGCCATTCTCTACGATGCCGACTCGGCAGGCGCCAAGAACCACCTGGCCCTGGCCAAGGAGATTATTTCGAGAAGTTAGAAGATAGAAGTTTTTGAAGAAAATGGCTGTTAAAAAGAAATACGCAAACACAAAAAGCGCCTTGGGGCGCGGACTAGACGCTATTGAGGGCGGCAAAGGCCTCGATGCCCTCATCGACACGACAGGCGTGAAGACACAAGGTTCTTCCACCATCAACGAGATTGCCATCAGCGAGATTGATGCCAATCCCAACCAACCGCGACGGGAGTTCGACCCCGTGGCCCTGCAGGAGTTGGCCGACAGCATCGAACAGATAGGCATCATCCAGCCCATTACGCTGCGCCAGATGCCTGGCGGCCGCTATCAGATTGTGGCCGGCGAGCGTCGCTGGCGTGCCTCACAGTTGGCAGGGCTCACCTCGATTCCCGCTTACATTCGCACCATCGACGACGAGAACGTCATGGAGATGGCGCTCGTAGAAAACATCCAGCGCGAAGACCTGAACGACATCGAGATTGCACTGGCCTACCAGCATCTGTTGGAGGGTGAGGGCATGACGCAGGACAAGGTGGCCAAGCGCGTAGGCAAGAGCCGCACGGCCGTAGCCAACTATCTCAGGTTGCTGAAGTTGCCGGCACAGGTGCAGATGGCTCTGCAGAACAACGAGGTAGATCAGGGCCATGCCCGCGCCCTGCTGTCGCTCGACAGTCCTTCCACCCAGATTAAGTTGTTCAAGGAAATCCTGAAGAACGACTACAGCGTGCGCCAGGTGGAAGAACTGGTGAAGAAGCTGAAGAACGGCGAGAGCCTCGTGGGCAGCAAGGGCCAGATAGTGGCCAAGACGCAGATGCCCAAGGAGTTCGAAGTGCTCCGCAAGCGCCTCTCTACCTTCTTCAACACCAAGGTACAGTTGAGCTGCTCGGCCAAGGGTAAGGGAAAAATCAGCATTCCCTTTGCCGACGAAGAGGAGTTGGAACGCATCATGAACCTCTTCGACAAAATGAAGGAACAATAAAACCGAAGATACACATTTAAAAAAAGGAATAAATACCGGCGTGGAAAGACTCTTCAGAAAGCTACTCGTTGCGACCGCATGGCTCATGTGTGCAGGCATGGCACAGGCTCAGACCGACAGCACCCGCACTGCCAGCAAGTCTGCCGTTGCCATCGATGCCCCCGACGGCATCATCATGGCCGACGAGTTGCTGAACGACACCATCAGCCTGGAGGCAGCAGGGAAAAAGAAGCAGAAGCGCGACTGGGCCACATGGAAGCCCAATCCGAAGCGCGCCATGTGGCTCGCCCTGGCCATCCCCGGTGCCGGTCAGATATACAACCACAAGTACTGGAAACTGCCCATCGTCTATGGAGGTTTCGTGGGCTGTGCCTACGCCATGCGCTGGAACAACCAGATGTACCACGACTACTCGCAGGCCTACCTCGACCTCATGGACGACGACCCGCGCACCGAGAGCTACAACCAGTTCATGCATCTGGGAGCAGAGATCAACGCAGGCAACATCACGCGCTATCAGGAGCTGTTCCGCAAACGCAAGGACCGTTTCCGCCGCTGGCGCGATATGAGTTTCTTCGTCATGGTGGGCGTCTACGCACTGTCGGTGGTCGATGCCTACGTCGACGCGTCGCTCTCCGAGTTCGACATCAGCGACGACCTCAGCCTGCACGTGACGCCAGCCGTCATTGGCAGCAAGACCGAGCGCAACCCGCTGCGCTCGTCGGGGCTGGGTCTGCAGTGCAGTCTGACTTTCTGACCCGCTCCTCCCAAAAATATAAAAAACCATCTCAATCAGAACAATCAAGAAAAAAAAATAAAAAAGTATATATGAAGAAAACGTATTGGATAATAGCCCTGCTGATGCTGTTCTGCACGTCCAGCCTGCAGGCGCAGGTCGTGGTGGAAGACCCCGAGAAGACTGACGACGTGGAAACAATCGACGAGGACGACGAAGAAGATGAAGAAGACATCGACGATGCCGACCTTGACGACGAGGAAGAGGGCGAGGACGAAGACGAGTTGGACGAGCCCATCAGCGAAGACGACATTGTGGTGGTCAACGACGACGATGAGGACGGCGACGACCTTGAGATCGACGTGCCCGAGGCCCTGAAGCTCGAAGTGGACAGCCTGCTCGACCTCTACCACACGCAGCACTTCCTGCAGCCCGACAGCTCGTGCAACATGCCCGACATCAATCCCGAATACTCCAAGGAAGAGTTCGTCGACCGACTGCACCGGCTGCCCACCGCCATCGAGATGCCGTGGAACGAAGTGGTGCAGAAGTTCATCGACCGCTACAGCGGCCGTCTGCGCCGCTCGGTGGCCGTCATGCTGGGCACACAAAACTTCTTCATGCCCATCTTCGAGCAGGCACTGGAGACCTACGGCCTGCCGCTGGAACTGAAGTATCTGCCCGTCATCGAGTCGGCACTCAACCCGAAGGCCGTCTCGCGCGTCGGCGCCACAGGTCTCTGGCAGTTCATGATCGCCACGGGCAAGCAGTACGGACTGGAGGTGAACTCGCTCGTCGACGAGCGCCGCGACCCCGTGAAGTCGTCGTACGCCGCCGCACGCTACCTGCGCGACCTCTATAAGATCTTCCACGACTGGCACCTCGTCATCGCTGCCTACAACTGCGGTCCCGAGAACATCAACAAAGCCGTCCACCGCGCCGGAGGCGAAAAGGACTACTGGCAGATTTATCTCTACCTGCCTGCCGAGACACGCGGCTACGTGCCCGCCTTCATCGCCGCCAACTACATCATGAACTACTACTGCGAGCACAACATCTGCCCGCTCATCACCGACCTGCCCGCCAAGACCGATACCATCATCGTCAACCGCGACGTCCACTTCGACCAGATTGCCGAGGTCATCGGCATCGATGTCAAGCAGCTCGGCGAACTCAATCCGCAGTACCGTCGCCAGATTGTCAACGGCAGCCACAAGCCGTCGGCCATCCGGCTCCCCATGAACTACGTATCACAATTCATCGATAACGAAGACTCCATCTTCTCCCACCGCGCCGACGAACTGCTGACGAAGCGCCTGGAGGTGGCCGTCAACGAAGCCCAGCCCACCTATACGTCCAGCCGCAAGACCTACAGCCGCAAGAGCCGTGGTCGCTACAGCAAGAGCAAGAAGAACCTGCGCCGCTCGCGCAGCGGACGCCGCGGTCGCTCGTCGGGCCGCAGCATCACCGTCAGGAAGGGCGACACCCTGTCGTCTATCGCCAAGCGCAACCACACCACCGTTGCTGCCCTGAAGAAGAAGAACGGCATTCGCGGCAACAACATCCGCGCCGGAAAGAAGCTGAGAATCAAGTAAGAACATACGAGGAGGAAACGCGATATGAACGACACTGATAGCAACGGCCACAAGCCCGCCGAGGAACCCGTGCAGGCACAGGCCAACAACGAGGAAGAAGACCGACAGCACGATGGCGGTCAGATGGTCGACGATGCCTTCCAGCGGCTGCTCAGCACCTACCTGGCATCTCCCCACCGCAAGAAGACCGACATCATCACCAAGGCCTTCAACTTTGCACGCCAGGCCCACAAGGGCGTGAAGCGACTCTCGGGCGAGCCATACATCATGCACCCTATCGCCGTCGCGCAGATTGCCTGCGAGGAGATGGGACTCGGCTCAACGAGCATCTGCTCGGCACTGCTCCACGACGTCGTCGAAGACACCGACTACACCGTCGAGGACATCGAGGTGATGTTCGGCTCGAAGATTGCACAGATTGTCGACGGACTCACCAAGATCTCTGGCGGCATCTTCGGCGAACAGGCATCGGCCCAGGCCGAGAACTTCAAGAAGCTGCTGCTCACCATGAGCGACGACATACGCGTCATCCTCATCAAAATCTGCGACCGACTCCACAACATGCGCACCCTCGAGTCGCAGCCCGCCAACAAGCAGTACAAGATTGCCGGCGAGACACTCTACATCTACGCACCCCTCGCCAACCGACTGGGACTCAACAAGATTAAGTCGGAACTCGAGAACCTCAGCTTCCGCTTCGAGCACCCCGAGGAGTACGACAACATCAACAAGAAGCTGGCCATCACCCGCGAGCAGCGCAATCTGCTCTTCGAAGACTTCACCGCCCCCATCCGCGAGACCCTCGACGCCATGGGCATCGAGTACGAGCTGAAGGCACGCGTGAAGTCGCCCTACTCCATCTGGACGAAGATGCAGAACAAGCACGTGACGTTCGACGAAATCTACGACATCCTCGCCGTCCGCATCATCTTCACACCCAAGAAGCGCGAAGACGAAATCAACGAATGCTTCCAGATCTACGTCGCCATCTCCAAAATCTACAAGTCACACCCCGACCGCCTGCGCGACTGGCTCAACCACCCGAAGGGCAACGGCTATCAGGCCCTGCACGTCACGCTGATGTCGCACACGGGCCGCTGGATAGAGGTGCAGATACGCTCCGACCGCATGGACGAAGTAGCCGAGCAGGGATTTGCCGCCCACTGGAAATACAAGGAAGGCGACGACAGCTCTCAGGAAGTGGACTCCGGCGACGGCGAACTCAACGACTGGCTGGGCACCATCAAGGAAATCCTCGACGACCCGCAGCCCGACGCCATGGACTTCCTCGACACCATCAAGCTCAACCTCTTTGCCAGCGAAATCTTCGTCTTCACCCCCAAGGGCGAAATCATGACCATGCCCGCCGGATGCACAGCCCTCGACTTTGCTTTCCAGATCCATACATTCCTTGGCACCCATTGCATCGGGGCCAAGGTCAACCATAAACTCGTGCCGCTGAGCCACCATCTGCAGAGCGGCGACCAGGTGGAAATTCTCACCTCGAAGTCGCAACACGTGCAGCCGTCGTGGCTCGGTTTCGTTTCTACCGCCAAGGCCAAAGGAAAAATCCAGGCCAGCCTGCGCCGCGCCGACCGCGAAACCCAGAAGAAAGGCGAACAGACACTGAAGGAATGGCTCGAGAAGAATTCCCTCGAACTCACCTCCTCCGTCATCGACAAACTCTGCGACCTCCACGAGATACAGCGCCACGACGCCCTCTTCCTGGCCCTCGGCAAGAAGACCATCATCCTCGGCGACCGCGACCTCGACCTGCTCTTGGGCAAGAAGGGCAAGAAGGGCTGGAAGAAGTTCGTACCCTTCATCAAGAGCGAGAAGAAAGAAGAGAAGACCATCCCCGTAAAGCGCGGACTGCTGGAGGTGGGCAAGGGCTTCAACAAGAAGATACCCTGCTACCTCACCGAGGAAACCATCCAGATGTACATCTTCCGCGACTGCTGCCACCCCATACCCGGCGACGACATCCTGGGGTTCATCGACAACAAGAACCACATCGAGATCCACAAGCGCAGCTGTCCCGTGGCAGCACGCCTGAAGTCGAGCTACGGCAACCGCATCCTCGATGCCAAGTGGGAGATGCACCAGCAGATGCTCTTCGACGCCACCATCCAGATACGCGGCATCGACCGCAAGGGCATGATTCTCGACCTCGGACTGCTCATCACCAACAAGCTCGACATCAACATCCGCCGCATCACCGTCACCAGCGAGGAAGGCATCTTCGACGGCACCATCGAGCTGCGCGTACACGACCGTTCCGTCGTGGCCCACGTCATGGAGCACCTCAAGACCATTCGCGGCATCCAGGAAGTCTCACAGATCATGTAGAGCCCATAGAAAGGAGAAAACTCTCAACCGCCTCTCCGCTCGACCCGAAGGGGCGCTTTCGTAGCGAAGCGGAGAAAGAACTCTCAACTATAGAACTCTCAACTGACTCTACACTCTAAACTCTAAACTCTCAACTGACTCTAAACTCTCCGCTCGACCCGCAGGGGCGCTTTCGTAGCGAAGCGGAGAAAGAACTCTAAACTTTAAAAATGCGTCTCCTCCCCACCCTACTCCTCCTTGCCGCCAGCCTCAGCGCTTCGGCTGCCAACCCCTTCGACAACCCCGACACCATCGTTGTGGCACGCGACGGAACGGGCCAGTTCCGCACCGTCGGCGAAGCCATCGAGGTGTGTCGCGCCTTCATGGACTATCATAAAGTGATCTTCATCAAGCGGGGTGTCTATAAGGAAAAACTCATCATACCCACCCATCTGGAGAACATCGAGCTGCTGGGCGAAGATGCCGAGCACACCGTCATCTCCTACGACGACCACGCCAACATCTATCTCCCTTCCCTTCAGGGAGGGGATGGGGGTAGGCCCATGGGTACCTTCCGCACCTACACGCTGAAGGTGGAAGGCTCTGACATCACCCTGCGCAACCTCACCATCGAGAACAATGCCGCACGACTTGGTCAGGCCGTTGCCCTCCACATCGAAGGCGACCGCGTGAGCGTCGTCGGCTGCCGCCTCATCGGCCATCAGGACACCGTCTACACCGGCAAGGCCCGCTCGCGCGTGTGGTTCCAGGACTGCTACATCTGCGGCACCACCGACTTCATCTTCGGCCCCGCCACCGCCTGGTTCGAGCGCTGCCACATCCACAGCCTCGCCGACTCCTACATCACCGCCGCCTCTACGCCGCAGGACGTCGACTTCGGCTACGTGTTCAGCCACTGCCGCCTCACGGCAGCCGAAGGCGTCAGCCGCGTCTACCTCGGTCGTCCCTGGCGCCCCTATGCCTACACCTTATTTATTAATAGCGAACTGGGCAGCCACATACGCCCCGAAGGCTGGGAGAACTGGCGCAACCCCGACAACGAACTCACTGCCCGCTACTACGAGTACGGCAACACCGGTCCCGGAGCCTCCCCCCAA
>Ga0256404_1006490_pt1 | contig 19320 bp, 10 predicted proteins | sample RumenRJG_01DNA_FD_185990 | JGI IMG/M metagenome (GOLD analysis project Ga0256404, IMG submission 185990) | Bovine rumen microbial communities from Lethbridge, Alberta, Canada - RJG_01 | ecosystem: Host-associated > Mammals > Digestive system > Stomach > Rumen | place: Canada: Alberta | collected...
CGGAGAATTCCGAGCCGGTGCCGTTGGAGACACCGGAGATTGATACGAATACGGCGGCACAAAGTCAGAGCGAAGATGGAATTGAAAGCCAGAACCTGATGAGCTCATCAATTCCGAGGTTTACTATGCTGAGCAGTGCCGGCGGTCTTACTACACTGGCTGCCTCGGGATTATCAGCAGCAAATCTGTTAGGCGCTGAAAATATCGAACCGACAACAAGCGAACTGCGCGCTCAGGGTACACTTCATGACGGCAGCAACACTCCTTCCGTAAAGTGGACGCTTTATACCGATGGAACATTGATCGTTGAACCAATCAACGGGGTGTCCGGCACCTTCCAGGGATACGGGACCGGTACAGGCAGCACCATTGTTGCAGCAATGGAGGCGTGGCCGTGGTATCCATATCATGATGAAATAATTAATGTCCGCTTTGTCGGTTCCATAAAGGTTACCGGTGAAGCGCCCGCAATGTTCCGTGAAAACTATTCAAAGCTCAAATATGTCGATTTTTCGGGACTGGATACATCTGCACTGACAAGAGTAAGATCCTTTATGTATAACAATAAAGCGATTGAAATAGTCAATTTCAGCAACTTCAGTGTAGCCGGTATCAAAGCCTCGAGTTTATCTGAAAAATTTAGCTGGTTCTTTAACGGCAATAATAATCTGTCGATGATTATTATTGGCCCTGAGTTTGAATTTGTGACCACGGACAATGTAAGCGGCAGCGGATCCTGGTACAGACTGGATAATCCCGAGCCTGGTCAGTCATCACCTATTTCCTGGTCTTCGCTGATCAGAAGAAAAGGATCAAATCTGGCAGGAACCTGGGTTCGTGCGGGCTATAATCCAAGTTTTACCATTGCATTTAATGGAAATGGAGCTACCGGTTCCATGGATTCCATGACTGTGAATATCACTGAACACCCGCAGCTGCCGCACTGTACTTTTGAGAGCGATCTGAACTTTGCCGGCTGGTCAACGGACCCTGACGCTATCGTACCGGAATACTCTGATGGGGCGGTATTTAACGGCATCGGCGTAAGTAACCAGACTGTGACTCTTTACGCCATATGGATGGGTGAGGATGACTTCCAGTTACACTATGATGCCAACGGCGGTTATGTGCATCCGCAATGGCGCAGGGTACATGGAGCTGATGACACTGTAACGACCCCTGTACCGGTACACCCGGACAACACATTTAAGTTCCTTTACTGGACAACGAATGCTGATGGGACCGGCGAACGTTTCGCAGGGACTGTTTCAGGAGCTGCTTTCGGGGCTGAAGCCGGTGATACTGTGACGCTTTACGCTCAATACTACGATCCGTCAAAGGGTTCAAGTGTGCGGATCGAACATTATCAGCAAAATGCCGGTCTTGATGGTTATACCCTTTCAAATACTGACTTTTTGGGAGTGGTTGAATTAAATGCATCCGTCAAACCTGAAAAGAAGGATTACAAGGGATTTATTTTACCGACAGAATTCCAGGTATGGGCAGGGGCTGCTACGGAATGCACAACACAGGACGACGGCACGGAAGTGACCGTCGTTGCGGGAGGCCTGACGATCCGCTACTACTACGACCGCACGCGTTATACGCTCGCCTTTAATGGCAACGGTGAGGGCGTAGAGGGCACGATGTCCGATATGGATATGATTGGCGGCGTACCTGCAAAGCTTCCTGTGAACCGCTTCACAAAGGCCAATGCGGTCTTTGTGGGATGGAACACGGCAGCTGACGGTTCCGGTACGAACTACGGCGATGGTCAGAGCGTAAACTCCATCGCCGGAAACGATGAGACACTGACGCTCTATGCTCAGTGGTTCAACCTGGACGATGCCCAGTCGGCTGAAGCGACGAACGGTGAGTACACCGTGAAATGCAAGGCGAACGAGACCATCGTCTTCCCGCAGCTGCCCGCAGGAACCCACTACACGATTACGGAAGTGGATCTGCCGGATGGCTGGACACTTGACGGGATCGAAAACAGCACAGGAATCGTTTTAAGTGCTGAGCGCGTGAACGTCACCGCAACAAACAGATACAGCGCGACCGGTTATGCTGATCTTTCAGCACACAAGTCCCTGCCGGGTGAGAGCATTACCACCGGACAGTTTACCTTCGAGCTCGCAGATGAGAGCGGAACCGTTCTGCAGACCGTTTCCAACAGTCCTGTAGATGAAGCGGAATATGTCGTGGATGACAGCGCGGAAGGCAGTGGTGTAAGCACAAAGCCGAATCCATATTACGGCATGGCGCCAGTTCGCTTTGATACGATCAGCTATGACAAACAGGGTGTATATCACTATACGATCCGCGAGGTGAAGGGCAGCGATACTTCGATCAGCTACGATGAGCACGTAGAAAATGTTACTGTTGTGGTGACAGACCGCGGCGACGGCCGCCTCATTACACAGGTTTTGTATGACCAGAGCGGTGTGGACTTCAGGAATGACATGAGTCCGGGAGACCTGACGGTAAGCAAGACTCTTCGAAATGCCACTCCGGCAGCAGAGGATCAGGAATTCTTCTTTACGGTATACCTGTTTGACTCTGCGGGCAATGCGATCACCGAGGAGTATCCGGTAACGATCTCAAATGGCACTAAGACGACTGTGAGAAGCGGCGGAGGCGTCAGGATCAGGGGCGGTGAAAGCTTTACCGTGACCGGCCTTCCGCATAAGAGCAGGTATATTGTAGCTGAAAGCCCGGTTGACGGCTTCGAGCTTTCCGCAAAGAGCGGAGATGAGGGCCGGATCCAGGCTGGCGAGACTGCCGAAGCATCCTTTACTAATGCATACTTCAGCACGACACAGAAGGGCACAGGTGCAGTGATTGAAGCCTCCAAGATCCTTGAAGGCGGCGAGATCCAGGAAGAACAGTTCTCGTTCCGACTGCTTGACAGCAGCGGAGAGGAGATCGAGACAGTCTATGCATCGCCTGACGGAAAGGTCGAGTTCTCTGCGCTCCACTACACCCTGGACGATAACGGAGCCCGATACACCTACTATGTGGAAGAGGTTCCGGGAGATGATCCGGATATCATCTATGATACGCACAGGGAAAAGGTAGCGGTCCAGATCTCTGACAACGGTGACGGCTCCATGACAGCGGAAGTCTTCTATGATGAGGACAACGCAGAGTTTAAGAATACGATCGGACACGGCGCATTAAAGATCAGCAAGAGGCTGGTCAATGTGACCGAACAGTCCAAAGATACGGAATTTAGCTTCATCGTGAATCTGAAGGATGCAGAGGGCAATTCGCGCGATGGCAGCTTCGACGTTGCGTATTCGAACGGCACCTTCGGAAAGCTTGAGACAGGCGGCACCATCGTTCTTAAAAACGGGGAAAGTGCTGTAATCGAAAGACTTCCCTATCAGGCGGAATATGAAGTCATTGAACAGGTGAAAGAAAACTTTGAGCTCACAGGAAAGAACGGTGATACCGGCGTGATCGGCGCCAATGAGACCGCCGAAGCTTCGTTTGAAAACACAGATGTGAAGCCTTCGGGCCTTGCATTGCAGGCACGGAAAGAGCTTAAGAACGGAACCCTGGAAGCAGGCATGTTCAGCTTCGAGCTTGTCGATATGACAGAGGGCTCGGCACTTTATAAGAAGGTGATCGAGACCGCCAAGGTCTCCGCGGACGGAAATGTGACATTTAAGTCCATGGAGTTTACCAAGGCCGATGTCGGCAAGACCTTCACCTATATCATCCGCGAGATTGCTGGTACGGATGAGCTGATGCAGTATGATACGCATGAAGAGACCGTGCAGGTCATCGTAGAGCTTGATAGTGAGGGACTCATCAGTGCGAGAGCAGTCTATGACGCTGACGGCGCTGTATTTGTAAACGAGAAGCTCGACCAGCTTCCGGATCCTCCTCTTGAACCGGACGACCCGCCCAGCAGGCCGAGAAACAGAAGCGAAAGAACAACGACCTATACGACAGGCTTCCCGCCCGGACAGGGACCGCAGGATGCACTGTCAGCCGCAGGCGGAGATGTTGAATCGGAAGGTGCGGGAGACAGCTCCGGAGTCTTAGGAGCACTTCGTGACCCGATCGGTGCGATCCAGGAGGTCTTAGGCGCATCGAGACTGCCGCAGACAGGAATGCTCTGGTGGCCGGTACCGGTCATGATGATTTCCGGCGCAGGCCTGATCATCTTCGGCAGGAAGAAGAGAAAGGAGGAGGAAGAAGAGTAAGAGCGTGAATACGTTGAAAGATTATTTCGTATTATTGAGACTAACCTCATAGTTTACCTGTTTTACCGGCAGAGTGTATTAAATCTCTGCCGGTATTTTTGAAATCGAATTTTTTATGTTTTCCTTGTACTAAAATTGTTTTGGACTGGAAATTAAACATGAGATATGCTATTCTAACCCTGTTCGTTAAATGTCAAACATTTTCGCACAGTGTGCGGGAATGTAGCACAAAATGGTAATTCAGATAACATTTCATTATTAATATACTTAAGATACATCAAGGAGGATCTTTATGGCACATTACAGAAGTGCGGACCTGATGCAGCTTTCTTACAAGGGTTATTTCAAGGGTATGGGTTATTCCGACTGCGAGCTCGGACCCGACAAGCCCAGGATCGGTATTGCAAACTCCTGGAACCAGCTGGTTCCCGGTCACTACAACTTAAACCAGGTCGCTGAGTATGTTAAGCGCGGTATTTACGAGGCAGGCGGCACTCCCTGTGAGTTCGGCGTCATGGCTTGCTGCGACGGCATTGCCCAGGGCCATATCGGCATGAGCTACATCCTTCCGAGCCGTGAGATCATCTGTGACTCCGTAGAACTGATGGTCCAGGCACATCAGCTGGATGCTGTCGTCCTGCTTGCTTCCTGTGACAAGATCGTTCCCGGCATGATCATGGCTGCTGCACGTCTTAACGTTCCGGCGATCCTGATCAACGGCGGCCCGATGCTTTCCGGTATCGAGTTCGACGGACGTAAGTCCGATGGTACTGCTCCGGACGAGGCGATGGGTATGCTTTCCGCAGGAAAGATCACCCAGGACGAGCTGGATACTCTGGTCAATAACTGCTGCCCGGGCTGCGGTTCCTGTTCCTTCTTCGGTACTGCAAATACCATGGGCTGCGCAATCGAGGCACTCGGCATGTCCCTTTCCGGAAGTGCTGTCGTACCGGCTGTCTATGCTGACAGACTCCGCTATGCATTCAAGACCGGACAGAAGATCGTAGAGCTTACCAAGAAGGACATCCGTCCGAGAGATATCATTACCAAGAAGTCCATCCGCAACTCTATCGTTGCCACCATGGCTGTCTGCGGCTCCACCAATGCATGTCTGCATCTGCCGGCCATCGCGATGGAAGCGGGCATCCGCGACTGGGATGTTATCGGCGAGTTCGACAGACTCAACAAGATCACCCCGCAGCTGGCCCGTATTTACCCGGCATCCGACTTCTCACTCGAGGACTTCTACAAGGCGGGCGGCATGCAGAGAGTCATGCAGAACCTTGGCGACCTTCTGTACACCGATGTCATGACCGTAGACTGCCAGACGCTCGGCGAGAACCTGGCGCAGGCGAAGTTCGTCTATCCGGAGAACCCGGACCTCATCAAGACCAGAGAGAATCCGTTTGCCATGATGGGCGGCATTGCAGTCCTTCGCGGCAACATCTGCCCGGATACCGGTATCACCAAGCCCGGTGCTTATGATCCCTGCATGTATGACTTCACCGGCAAAGCGATCTGCTTTGACTCCGAGGAAGATGCCGAGGAAGCAATCCTCAACGGCGATGTAAAGCCCGGTCATGTTGTGGTCGTAAGATATGAGGGACCGAAGGGCGGCCCCGGCATGCGTGAGATGTACAAGGCCATGAAGTACCTTTACGGCCAGGGCCTCAACAAGTGCACCGCTCTGATTACAGACGGACGTTTCTCCGGCACCAACAACGGCTGCTTCGTAGGCCACATTTCCCCGGAGGCTGCTGACGGCGGCCCGATCGCTCTGATCAAGGACGGCGACACCATTCACCTTGATGTCATGCGCGGTATCCTGGAGCTTACCGATGTGACCGATGAGGAGCTCAAGGAGAGAAGAAAGAGCTGGAAGCGCCCGAAGAAGGACATCCCGAACGGATATCTGAGACTGTACTCCAAGGTCGCATCCTCTGCAGCAAAGGGCGCAGTCATCGACGAGGAGCAGGTCTACTCCAAGGTAGAGGACGAAATCTGATCATCCATTTAGACCTCTTCGTGTGATATACACATATATTAAAGAAAGTCACCCATGATTTCGTGATGATTCATGGGTGACTTTTTTGTAGTTTCTGATATAACGTTTGACGGCTTTACAGTTCCACCTTCCTGTCATCGACCACGAAGGAATCCGTGCCGGTGCGGGCGATGAAGACCATGGTGCGGCCGGTGTTGAGGGTGATCTCCTCACCGTTGTCATCGTAGAAGCGGGTCGTATGGTATTCGTTGTCCTTGGCCCAGGTGCCGTGGATGATATGGCCACGGGTCAGATACCAGGCCTCGTGGCCGCCGTCAAGAGAGTGGTAGTAGAGGTATCCGGCGCCTCGCTGGCCGTAGGTCTCGCTCTTGATGAGGATGTTGGTAAATGCCATCTGCTCGCCGGTCACGGCGTCGCACTGGGGGCTTCCGTAAATGCTACGGTAATAAAGGCCGTCTTCTTCATTGTACTCGAGAACAGACCCGGTGATGGGGTAGCAGCCTTTCATATCGAGCCGCTTTGCAGGAAGAGCGTCCGGACGGGTCGAAAGATCCACAGGATCGGATTCCCTCGCAAAATGCCAGCGGTCCGGGTCATAGTATTCCGGGCGGTAGTCCCTTGCAAATCCGGCCTTCTCGATGGCAGCGAGGATATGCGGACCGTCGGTATAGGCGCGGTGCATGGAGTTGGAATTGGCGGGGACGCGGTAGAAGGCACCGTAGGAGGGTCCCATGCCGCCGTCCACGCCGTTGATGTTGTCGACGTCAGAACGGGTCAGGATCGGCTTTACCAGGACCTCGGGGCCTCCGAAATGCACGAGGATCGCATCCCATTCGAGGGCTTCATAAACATAGTACTCTCGGGTGCTGCGGATGTTGCCGATGCGCTCTAAGTCCTCCCAGTCGGAGAGGATACCCATCTGACGGCTCATATCGCCTTCTTCCATGATCTCATAGAAGACCTCCACACGGTCGAGTCCGTACTGGGGCTGGGCCTTTTTGTCGGTGGGATACATGACGGCGATCGGACGCTTGTTTGCCCGTTCTTCTGGGATCCACTCATTGGTGATCGGGCTTCGTACGAGACCTTCCTCCGGAGGGATGTCCGGAGCCTCCGTTTCCTCCACGGTTTCGGCTTCCGTTTCAGTCTCAGGTTCCGTTGGAGCCTCGGTTTTGCTCTCAGCCTCCGTGTCCGCTTCGCTTTCTATAGCAGCAGTCTCAGGAGCTGCAGTTGTCCCGGAGCTTTGGACTGAGCCGCAGCCTGCAAGCAGAAGCGAAGCTGCGAGAAGAAAGACGGATATGGAAACGGGTTTTTTAAGCATAGGCATGCCATTCTCTGTTGATGAAACATTAGAGGCTGAGGAGCCGGAAGCTGTCGCTTCAAAAAGGGAAGAGAAGTCAGCTTCTTGCGCTTTAAGTAGGGAAGAGGACTCAGAACCTGGCGCAGTAAAAAGGGTAGAGTGGTCTGAATCATGCGTTGTCTTTGGCTTCATTTTTGCTTTCCTTCCGGATAAACTATGAGATGCAGGAACATTGACATAATCATAACATAAACTGCCATATCACTCCATCACAATTTTGATGATTTACCAAAGGTCTGCAGCACTCAGACGGCACTTTGCGAACACTGGGAGGTGTCTCTGTGAGCAGCGAATATATTTGTTTACCTTGTGTTCGGTTTTTTGGAAATATATTTATTTTGTATGTAAAACCTGCTATAATTACACAGTTGTGAATGACAGCGATATGCCGGTGCTCCGGCTATAAGAGATTAGATAGTGAGGTATTGATTATGAGGACAGTTGGAACGGTTTCAAGAGGTGTCAGATTACCGATCGTGAAGCAGGGCGAGGATCTTATCAAGGTTGTTACGGATTCCGTGACCGCGATGGGAGAAGAGCAGGGACTGACCTTCCATGAGAAGGATGTCGTTGCTGTTACCGAGTCTGTCGTAGCACGTGTGCAGGGCAACTATGTCGGCATTGATGACATTGCAGCGGACTGCCGCGCAAAGTTCGGAACAGACACCATCGGCATCATTTTCCCGATCTTAAGCCGCAACCGTATCGCGATCTGCCTCAAGGGCTTTGCAAAGGCCTTCAAGAAGGCATATATTCTCTTAAGCTATCCGTCCGATGAGGTCGGCAACCACCTCTTTGACGCGGATCTGCTCGATGAGAAGGATGTGAATCCCTACTCCGATATCCTCGATGAGAAGAAGTATAGAGAGCTCTTCGGCTATGTGAAGCACCAGTTCACCGGTGTCGACTATGTCGAGTATTACCGCGATCTCTTCAACGCAGAGGGCTGCGAGGTCGAGTTCATCTTTGCCAATGACTGCCGCGCGATCCTTGATTACACCAAGGATGTCATCTGCTGCGATATCCACACCAGAGAACGCTCCAGAAGAAGACTTGAGAAGGCAGGCGCTCACAAGGTCCTTACCATGGCTGACATCATGAACGCTCCGGTGAACGGCAGCGGCTATAATGAGAAGTATGGCCTCTATGGCTCCAATAAGGCTACCGAGACTACTGTCAAGCTCTTCCCGAGAGACTGCCAGAACTTCGTAAACGCTCTGCAGGACAGCCTTGAGAAGGCTACCGGCGTGAAGATGAACTGCATGATCTACGGCGACGGCGCGTTCAAGGATCCGGTCGGAAAGATCTGGGAGCTGGCTGATCCGGTCGTAAGCCCGGCATATACCGAGCGCCTTGCAGGAACTCCGAACGAGCTGAAGCTCAAGTATCTTGCAGACAACGACTTCAGCGATCTGAAGGGCGAGGAGCTGGCTGAGGCTATGAAGGACGCGATCCGCAAGAAGCAGGGCAGCCTCGTAGGCAATATGGCATCCGAAGGCACGACTCCGCGCCAGCTGACCGACCTTCTCGGTTCTCTGAGCGACCTTACCTCCGGTTCCGGCGACAAGGGTACCCCGGTCGTGTTCATCCAGGGCTACTTCGACACCTACGCAGAGCAGTAATTCTGAAAGCTTCGGTTTGCAGAGCATCATGAGCAGACCTTTCTGCTCAACAAGAACAGTCCTTTCTACTGAGGATATGACTTAATATGACATTTTGCAGCTGTTGAAGCTCCATTAGGCAGGGTTTTTTCATCACATTTTACGATTGACACTGCCGACGTTTTGCAATAGTATATACGCAATATAAAAAAACCGTCATAACTCATGTGGCGGTTTTTTTATAAAAAGCTATTGACAAAAAATTAACAAAGATCACGGGCACGGATTGCGGGAGCAGGTGGATCGGATCGGCTTCATGGAGAAAGGAGAAGAGTGATCCATGGAAAAATTCAAGGCGTTTCTCAAGAGAAAGGATATTGAGATCTCTGTCAAACGTTACCTGATCGACGCTCTCGGTGCGATGGCACAGGGCCTGTTCTGTTCGCTGCTGATCGGTACGATCATCAACACGATCGGTACGCAGTTCCACATCCCGTTCCTTACGCAGCCTGTCGCAACGGTCAGCGGTATCGACTACACGGTCGGAGGCCTGGCCTCTGCGATGAGCGGACCTGCGATGGCAGTCGCGATCGGATACGCGCTGCATTGCCCGCCGCTGGTGCTGTTCTCGATGATTACCGTTGGTTTTGCTTCCAATGCCCTTGGTGGGGCGGGCGGACCACTGGCAGTGCTTTTTATCGCAATTATTGCTGCCGAAGTGGGAAAAGCAGTCTCTAAAGAGACGAAAATCGATATCCTGGTGACACCTTTAGTCACAATCGCTATCGGTATCGCACTTTCCGCATGGTGGGCTCCTGCTATCGGAAAGGCAGCTATGAAGATGGGCGCTCTGATCATGTGGGCGACTGAGCTGCAGCCTTTCCTGATGGGCATCGTCGTTTCGGTACTTGTCGGTGTAGCCCTGACCCTTCCGATCTCCTCCGCAGCGATCTGCGCAGCTCTTGGACTCGTCGGTCTTGCGGGCGGCGCTGCGGTTGCGGGATGCTCGGCGCAGATGGTCGGCTTTGCCGTGATGTCCTTTGCCGAAAACGGCTGGGGCGGCCTGGTCTCCCAGGGCATCGGTACCTCGATGCTGCAGATGGGAAACATTGTCCGCAATCCCCGCATCTGGATCGCTCCGATCCTGACCTCGGCGATCACGGGTCCCATCGCAACCTGTATCTTCCGCCTGCAGATGAACGGCGCTCCGGTTTCCTCCGGCATGGGCACCTGCGGCTTCGTCGGACAGATCGGCGTATATACCGGCTGGGTCAACGATGTGGCTGCCGGAACAAAGGCCGCGATCACCGGCTTTGACTGGCTGGGCCTTCTGCTGATCTCCATCGTGCTTCCCGCTGTTCTTTGTCCGCTCATCAATATGGGTGTGAAGAAGCTCGGCTGGGTCAAGCCCGGCGATATGAAGCTGAAGTAAGACGATATTGCAAAAAAACGCTATCCCGGCCTACATTGAATTTTGAAATGTAAGCCGAGAATGCAAAAAGCAACGAATCTGGCTTACATTTTCAGTGAGGATTTCAGCCTAAAACATTAAAATCGAGGAAACAGGCTTACATTCTTAAGGATGAAATAAGCCAAAATTGACGAAAACAAAGAAATTGGCTTACGCCATGCTGTATTTTGTAAGCCTATTTTGATAAAATGCTTGATTTAGGCTTACATTGACCTTTGAAGTGTAAGCCGAAAATGCAAAAAGCAAAGAGTTTGGCTTACATTGACCTCTGAAACGTAAGCCAAAAATGCAAAAAACAAAGATTCTGGCTTACTTGACGACCTGTTGTACTTGCTGTAGAGTTAAAAGAAGAAAGCTCCGATTCTGACTGATGATATGAAGTAATATATCATGCGGACAGAATCGGAGCTGTTATTTTGAACCTTTGTGAGCAAAATACGGGTTTGCGGTGAAACTTTGATTATCACAGGGGCAGCGCCTTAGCCCATGATCACGCGGACTTCCACGGTCTCGCCTTCAGGAGCGGGAGAGAGGACATACATCGGATCGCCGTACATGTCGGTGACGGGAGTGAGCTTCTTTCCGTTTACATACAGCTCGCGAACACCGTGCTGGACATGGTCCGGGTTTTCGACGGTGATCTCGTACTTCGCTCCCCGGTAGCGGCGGACTGCTGTAAATCCGGAAAGGGAGGAGGGGATCGAAGGATCGATCGAAAGGCCGTCCAACGTCGGACGAACACCTAAGATCTCCTGGCTGATACTGAGGAAGGACCAGGCGGCAGTGCCGGTAAGCCAGCTGTTTTTCGCTTCGCCAAAGCTCGGAGCGTCCTTGCCTGCGACCATCTGGGAGAAGACATAGGGCTCGGTGCGGTGGATGTCGCTGATCTCCTCGATGTAGGAGGGAGTGATCTTTTTGTAGAGCTCGAAGGCTCTGTCTCCATGGCCCATCATGGCTTCCGCGCAGATGATCCAGGGATTGTTATGGCAGAAGATGCCTGCGTTCTCCTTGTATCCGGGCGGATAGCTCGTGATCTCGCCAAGCTCGGTATGATACCTTGTATAGGCGGGCTGCAGCAGAACGATGCCGTACTTTGTTTCAAGGCGCTCATGCACGCTTTCGAGGGCCTTTGCGGCTTCACCGGTCTTTTTTCCGATGCCTGCCATCACGCACATGCCCTGCGGCTCGATGAAGATCTGGCCTTCCTCGCACTCGCTGCCGCCGACAACATGTCCGAAGGCATCAAAGGCTCTTCTGAACCAGGCACCGTCCCAGCCGGCATCGAGCACGGCCTTTTCCATGGCCTCTACTTTCCGGAGGACATCCTCCGCCTCATCGGAAAGCCCGACATGCTTACAGATATCCGCATAGGCGCGTCCGTATTTTACAAACATACCGGCGATGAATACGCTTTCTGCGACCGGACCTTCGCTCGGACCCGTGGTCTGGAAGCTTTCGCCCGGATGCTCGGAAAAACAGTTTAAGTTGAGGCAGTCGTTCCAGTCAGCTCGTCCGATGAGCGGAAGATCATGAGGTCCAAGATGCGTTGCAGTGTAGTTAAAGCTCCTTCTTAAGTGCTCCATAAGGGGCTCTGCGAGGGATGGATCGTTATCAAAATCCACCATTTCATCGAGGATGCCGTAGTCCCCGGTCTCCCGTAGATAAGCATCCGTGCCGGCGATCAGCCACAGAGGATCATCGTTAAAGCCGCTTCCGATATCGAGATTGCCCTTCTTGGTAAGAGGCTGGTACTGATGGTAGGCGCTTCCGTCCGGGAACTGGGTGGCTGCGATATCGAGGATACGTTCTCTCGCACGGTCCGGAATGATATGTACGAAGCCGAGGAGGTCCTGGCAGGAATCTCGAAAGCCCATGCCGCGGCCCATGCCGCTTTCATAATAGCTTGCGGAGCGGCTCATGTTGAAGGTGACCATACACTGATACTGGTGCCAGATGTTGACCATGCGGTTTAAGCGTTCATCCTCGGATCCGATCGAGAAGGTGGAGAGGAGACCGCTCCAGTAGTCCTTAAGCTCTGCAAATGCCTTGTCAAATGCCGCATCATCCGGATAGCGGGCAATCATTTCCTTCGCTCTTTTCTTGTTGATCACGCCCGGTGCTTCCCATTTTTCATCGACAGGATTTTCGATGTATCCAAGGCCGAAGATCAGGTCCGTGCTTTCTCCTGCGGAGAGGGCAAGGTCAAACTGCTGTGCCGCGACCGGCTGCCAGCCGTGGGCAATGCTTCCGGTGCAGCCGGCTCCGAAGACGGCTTTAGGATGTGCGGGGCCGCCGTATACGCCCATAAAAGCATCCCGAGAGGTATCAAAGCCGTCCGGCATGCGGTTTGCCCAGAACACGGCATAGTGATCCCGGCGTTCACGGTATTCGGTCTTATGGTAAATGGCGGCGCCGTCTACCTCGACCTCGCCGGTCGAGTAGTTTCGCTGGAAGTTCGAACCGTCCTCCAGGGCGTCCCAGAGACAGAACTCAATATAGGGGAAGACGCTTAAATGCTTTTCCCCGGAACCTTCATTTGTTATCTTTACACGCATCAGAAGACAGGTGTCTCCCTTAGGGACAAAGAGCTCCTGTGTAACGCGTACATCATCCTTACAGCCTTCAATGATGCTGTAGCCGAGGCCGTGCCGGCAGCTGTAGGAGTCAAGCTCCGTCTGCACCGGCTGCCAGCCGGGATTCCAGACCGTATCCCCATCCTTAATATAAATACGGAAGCCCTCCTGATCGAGCGGGCTGTTATTGTACCGGTAGCGCGTGATGCGGCGGAGCCTTGCGTCCCGGTAAAAGCTGTAGCCTCCCGCAGTGTTGCTTAAGAGAGTGAAAAAGTCCTCCGATCCGAGATAGTTTATCCAGGGTAGAGGAGTACGCGGCGTCGTGATCACGTACTCGCGCCGTTCATCGTCAAAATGTCCGAACTTCATAGGATTCCTCCTGATTATAGAAATAAGCCGGCAAGGTACTTGCTGGCGATTGACTTGGATTGAATAGCTTAGGAAACCGTGTCTCACTTAAGAGCAGTTCGCCACGTATACGTGAAAGTGACACTTGAGCTGTGTCTGTAACTTGCTCACGTTGACTTTCACAGTAATCGTTTAAGTTAATCTTTTGTATATAAAGTAGACTATTTCAGCGAAAATTACAACCTGTATTTTCTGCTTTTGCGAAGTTAAACAAAAATAGAACACGAAAATTGTATATAATTTACGAAAATATGGGTATGACAAATAAATATATGCACAATATCTTGCAAAACGAAAATCTTTGTGATAGATTTGAGACAGCGAAAACGATTAAGGTTAGAACGTGATGAATCTTGAAAGGGGCGCCGGCAAATGGTTTCTCTGAAGGATATCGCAAGAGAATGCGGAGTATCCATAGCAACAGTCAGTAAGGCACTGAACGGGCATAAGGATATCAGTGAGGCAACGAAGGAACGGATCCTGACCCGGGCCAAGGAGCTTGGCTACATGACCAATGCGGCAGCCAGGGCACTGAAGACCAACCGCACTCACAACATCGGAGTCCTTTTCGTTGATCCGCAGCACGGCGGACTGGCGCATGAGTTTTTCTCCTCCGTTTTAGACGGTATCCGGCAGGAGGCAGAGGAGAGAAATTACGACATTACCTTCATCAACAGCAGCGTAGGAACGCATACCAGCACTTACCTGCAGCACTGCCTCTACCGCGGTGTGGACGGCGTGGTGATCGCCTCGGCGGATTTCACGGAACCGATGGTCCAGGAGCTCATCAATTATACGGTGCTCCCGGTCGTGACCATCGACCACATGTTCAACGGACATGTCTCCGTGATGTCGGACAACACCACCGGCATGAATGATCTCACCAGATACGTACTGAAGAGAGGACACCGGAAGCTGGCACTGATCCACGGCGAGAAGACGACGGTCACTATGGGACGCCTGGCAGGCTTCCACAGGGCATGCGAGGAGTACGGCGTCTCGGTAAATGAGAAGATGATCTTTGAAGGCATCTATCATGATCCCGAAACCTGCTATGAGATCACGAAGAAGATCCTCTCCATGAAAAACCGTCCGAGCTGCATCTTCTTCCCGGATGACTATTCCTACCTTGGAGGCATGAAGGCGATCGCGGAAGCGGGGCTGAAAGTCCCTGAGGATATCTCGGCAGTCGGCTACGACGGCATTCCGATCTCAAGGGTTTTAAGCCCGGTCCTTACGACCTGGCGGCAGAGCACGACGGAGATGGGAAAGACCGCAGCGGCGAGACTGATCGAACAGATCGACCATCCGAAGACATCGATCCTGGACCGGGTCATCATCAGCGGGACACTGCAGGAAGGCGCATCAGTCGCGGATATTTCATAAGTTTATCGGCGGGGCAACCCGCATAAGGATAAGTAAGAAAAGCAAAAGATACATTCACAGTAAAGTTTTATCAGGAGGAAAGTTCTTATGAAGAAAAAGCTTACAGCAATTCTCACAGCATCCGCCATGGTAGCAGCTCTGTGCGCATGCGGCGGCTCTCAGCCTGCAGCTACTACTGCAGCTCCGGCTGAGACTCCGGCAGCAACCGAAGCTCCGGCAACCGAAGCTCCCGCAGCTGAGACTGAGGCAGCGGCAGAGACTGAAGCAGCCGAGACAGAAGCTGCAGCAGAAGAGAGCAGCGAAGGCAAGGTATTCAACATCTACGCCTGGAATGAAGAGTTCAAGGGATTCTTCGAGAAGTATTACAAGGTTCCGGACGGCGTGACCGTCAACTGGATCATCACCCCGAGCGACAACGGCGCTTACCAGCAGAAGCTCGATGAGGCTCTTCTCAATCAGGAGAATGCCGCAGATGATGACAAGGTCGATATGTTCCTTGCAGAGGCTGACTACATTCTGAAGTATGCAGGCTCCGATGCTACACAGGATATCACCAAGATCGGTGTGACTGATTTCTCCAACACCTACAACTACACCGTACAGGCTGCTTCCGATGCAAACGGCGTTGTCAAGGGCGTTTCCTTCCAGTGCTGCCCGTCAGCTCTGATCTACCGCCGCTCCATCGCTGAGGACGTTCTCGGAACCTCTGAGCCGGATGAAGTCCAGGCTAAGCTTGACAGCTGGGAGAAGTTCAATGCAGTCGCAGCTGACGCTAAGGCAAAGGGCTACTACATGACCCCGTCCTTCGCAGAGACCTACCGTGTATTCTCCAACAACTGCACCACTCCGTGGGTAGACGCTGACAACAACCTGCAGTTCGATCCGCAGATCGAGGCATGGATGGATCAGACCGATGAGTTCATTAAGAACGGGTACACCCTGACCGCAGGTATCTGGGACGATGAGAAGAACGCTCAGATGTTCGCAGACGGCAAGACAATGTGCTTCTTTGGCCCGGCATGGTACTTCAACTTCTGCATGGGCAATGCACAGGATCCTGAAAAAGGCTGCTCCGGCGACTGGGCAATCACCGAAGGTCCGGCAGCTCACTTCTGGGGCGGCACATGGCTGATGGCTCCTGCAGGCACCGACAACCCGACTATGCTTGCTGACATCATGAACACCTTCATCAATGATGAGGAAGTCTGCTCCGCACTCGTAGAGAACGAGGCACAGTTCTCCAACAACCAGGCAGTCAACGCTAAGTTCGCAGCTGATGAGAGCTACGGCAACGAGTTCCTCGGCGGACAGAACGATGTAGCAGTATTCTCCGCTATGACCGACAACATCGTCTGGGAGAACCACACCATCTACGATCAGCTGCTGAATGAGGGTCTGCAGAACCAGATGCAGGAGTACTACAAGGGCTCTGTCGACAAGGAGACCGCTCTGAAGAACTTCTACAACTACGTAAACGAGACCTATCCGGCTATCGTTACTCCGCAGTAAGGAAAGAAGTCCGAAACTGATACAATCTGATGATTTACGCTCGCTGGGGCAAGGCATACATGCCTTGCCCCGGTTTTGCTAAAAGGGTAAGGATCCGTAACGGCCGGTCTTGCTGCCGTTTGCGGGAAGTGAACAGCAAAAGGCATAAGGAACTGCTGATTTCCCGGAAACTGCAGGAAACAGGCCAGTACAAGATGGAGAGCAATCATGAGTAAGGAAGAAAAAGTTTTGAAAAAGAAGAGCCCGAGAAACGCGAAATGGGGATACATTTTCATCATACCGTTTTTTGCGGCCTACATCTGCTGCACTTTGATCCCGCAGCTGATGACCTTTTACAACAGTCTGTTTATGAACTACCGCGACGGACTGACGCAGGTGGGGCCGAAGTTCGTAGGCCTGCAGAATTTTGTAAAGCTGTTCAGCCCGGATAATTCCGGAACCATCGGAATACTCAAGTATTTCGGAAACACCATTATCCTCTGGCTGATGGGCGCGATCCCGCAGATCGTGGTCGCAATGCTGCTGGCGGTGTTCTTCACCAGCTACCGCCTGAATATCAAGGGACAGCAGTTCTTTAAGACCGTGATCTATATGCCGAACCTGATCATGGCTTCCGCGTTCTCCATGCTGTTCTTTACATTGTTCTCCCCGGTAGGCCCGGTGAACCAGCTCCTGCTTGGCGCCGGATGGGTCGATAAGGCTGTGGACTTTTTAAACATCAAGATCAGCGTTCGTGTCCTGATCTCCCTCATGAACTTCCTGATGTGGTTCGGTAATACGACCATCCTCCTGATGGCAGGTATCCAGGGCATCGATCAGAGCCTCTTTGACGCGGCAATGGTTGACGGCGCATCCTCCACACAGACCTTCTTCCGTGTGACACTGCCGCTGCTTCGGCCGATCCTGATCTACACCGTGATCACAGCGATGATCGGCGGCATCCAGATGTTCGATGTACCGCAGATCCTGACGAAGGGCATCGGCATGCCGAACCGAACTTCGATGACCGTCGTCATGTACTTAAACAACTATCTGACGACCAGCAAGAACTACGGCATGGCCGGCGCGGTAAGCGTGGTGCTCTTCATCATTTCCGCAGCCCTGAGCCTCGTCGTTTACAGCTCGCTGTCACGCCAGTACAAAAAGCCCGCCAAGCATCGTAAGTACTAAGGAAGGAGGAAAGCAAAATGAAAAACAACGAACAAAGCGAAAAAGCAAGGATCCATCTTCTGATGCTCCGCATCCTCGTATATGCGATACTGCTCTTTTTGACCTTCCTCTGCCTGGTCTTCTTCTATATGCTGATCATCAACTCGTCGCGTTCCAACGCGCAGCTGCAGGCAGGCTTTTCGGCACTGCCGCAGGGGAACTTTATTAAAAACCTGAAGAATGCCTGGACGGATGCATCCATCAATATCCCGCGGGGAATGCTCAACAGCTTCATCATTGCATCCAGCTGCGCAATCCTCACGACTTACTTTTCGGCACTGACCGCCTACGGCATTCACATCTATGACTTCAAGCTCAAAAAGCCGGCGTTTCTTTTCATCATGGCCGTCATGATGATCCCGCCGCAGGTCTCCGCCGTCGGTTTCATCCAGCTGATGATGAAGCTGAAGCTGACCAACAACTTCCTGCCGCTGATCGTTCCGAGCATCGCGGCGCCGGTCGTATTCTTCTATATGAAGCAGTACATGGAGAGCGTGCTTCCCTATGAGATCGTGGAATCCGCACGTATCGACGGAGCGGGAGAGTTCCGCATCTTCAACCAGATCGTCCTTCCGATAATGAAGCCGGCCATCGCGGTACAGATGATCTTCTCCTTCGTACAGTCCTGGAACAACTACTTTATCCCGGCACTTCTGCTTGACAAGGCCGAGATGAAGACCGTCCCGATCATGATCGCACAGCTTCGTTCCGCCGATTATTCGAAGTTCGATATGGGCAAGGTCTACATGTTCATCCTGCTGGCAATCCTGCCGGTGCTGATCGTTTACCTGATCCTGTCGAGATTCATCATCAAGGGCGTCACCGCGGGCGCGGTCAAAGGCTGAGACATTTTTAACATTGCTGTTTCCTGAATCGCAGCGTGGTGTAAACTGTGAAGAGTATCTTACACCACGCTGCATTCGTTATATATGTACCCGGCTGCCGGGCGGCTTATATAGTGTTGAGCTGCTTTAAGAAGAAAGCCGAAGGTTTTCAAAGGATGTAAAAAGAAAGGATGTATAATGCTTAAAGAATTGGGCTTTGGGAAAGGGATCAACTTAGGCGGCTGGATGTCCCAGTGTGATTACAGCAAGGACCGCCTCGATCATTTTATTACGGAGGAGGACTTTAAGGTCATCGCGGACTGGGGGATGGACCATGTGCGGATCCCGGTTGATTACAATGTGATCCAGAAGCCGGACGGCGCGCTGATCGAAGAGGGCTTTGACAGGATCGACCGCGCCATAGGCTGGTGTGAGAAGAACGGCCTTAAGACCGTGCTGGATCTTCATAAGACCATGGGATTTTCCTTTGACAGGGAAGAAGGAGAGGGCGGCTTTTTTGAAAGCGGGCGTTATCAGGAGTTCTTCTATGCCCTCTGGGAGGCCTTTGCCGCTCGTTACGGAAAGCTTTGGGATCATGTAGCATTCGAGCTTTTAAACGAGGTCACGGAGGAAAATTACCTTGCTCCGTGGATGAAGATCGCGAAGGAATGCGTCCGCAGGATCCGCGTGCATGCGCCTAAGACAGCTGTGCTTTTGGGAAGCTATCACCATAACGGCGCGAGAGAGGTGCAGTTTC
>Ga0256404_1006491_pt1 | contig 19312 bp, 20 predicted proteins | sample RumenRJG_01DNA_FD_185990 | JGI IMG/M metagenome (GOLD analysis project Ga0256404, IMG submission 185990) | Bovine rumen microbial communities from Lethbridge, Alberta, Canada - RJG_01 | ecosystem: Host-associated > Mammals > Digestive system > Stomach > Rumen | place: Canada: Alberta | collected...
TATCTTCCGGTAACAGAAAAGATAAAGCCCTGCGCTTCTGTCGGTATCGACTTCGGTATCAAGGACAATCTGGTGTTCAGCGACGGAAGAGAACCCATCAATATCGCGGTTCCGGAAAGCAAAGGGACAAAACTGGCCTCGAGACAGATGAACAAGGCACTTGCCCATAACGGTAATAAGAAAACGAAGAACCACTGGAAGAGGGTACAGAAACTGCGCAAGGCATACGAACACGACAAGAACAAACGAAATGATGCTGCCAACAAGGCAGTTCATGATATTCTATCCAACTATGAAATCGTCGCGATCCAGGATGAGATGATCCATAACTGGCAGGCAGGACTGTTCGGAGGAGAGGTCCAGCATTCGGCAATGGGCGCTGTTAAAGCGAAGCTCAAGAAGAGCTCAAGCGTCCGTGTGGTCGATCGGAGCTTTCCCTCCACTCAGATATGTCCTGTATGCGGTAAGCTGACAAAGCATCCTCTCAAGGAACGTGAGTATCACTGCAAGCATTGCGGATATCACCATCCATCGAGGGATGTGAAGGCAGCACAGTCCATACTGGATGAAGCAATGAGGTTCTACAAAGTCTCTCCGGAACAGAGAGCTCAGAGTCTCCTGTGGAGGTCGAATCCTATATCGATACTCTGGTTTTTCCCTATTATCGACACGATTTTTGCCTGAGATACAGGAAGCTCGTGACTTCCAGTCATGAGTAGTTCACTTGACCTTTACTTCTTGGGTCAATGTGGTCGACTCTTTGTAAGGCCTTGCGAGCAGGTAAACGGTTACTGCCACGATCGCCAGCGAGAGGACTACACCGATGATATTCGCGCTTCCCAGGAAGAGATTTCCGATGTTGTAGCAAACGAATGCACAGAGGTATGCAAATCCGCACTCATAACCGATCGCGAACCAGGTCCATTTTCTGCTGTTCATCTCTCTCTTGATCGCACCGATCGCAGCGAAGCAGGGAGCGCAAAGAAGGTTGAATACCAGGAATGAATATCCGCTTGCTTTTGTGAAGGATTCAGCGAGCACATGATAAACGCTCTCCTCTCCACCGCCGTAGAGGATGCCCATCGTTCCGACGATGTTCTCTTTGGCGACAAGACCGGTGATGGAGGCGACGGTAGCCTGCCAGTTGCCCCATCCGAGAGGAGCAAAGATCCATGCAAACAGATTTCCGATCTTCGCGAGGATGCTCATATCGATCTCATCTTCTGCCAGCATACGGAATCCGTCTGCTGTGAAGCCGAAAAAGGTGGTAAACCATACAACGATGGTGGAAAGAAGGATGATCGTTCCTGCCTTCTTGATGAAGGACCAGCCGCGCTCCCACATGGAGTGGAGGACGTTGTTGAGGGTCGGCCAGTGATAAGCGGGAAGCTCCATAACGAAGGGAGCAGGATCACCTGCGAACATCTTGGTCTTCTTCAGGATAATACCGGAGATAATGATTGCAGCCATTCCTACGAAATAGGCCGAAACCGCGACCCAGGGAGATCCGCCGAAGATCGCTCCGGCCACCATCGCGATAAACGGTGTCTTTGCTCCGCAGGGGATAAAGGTTGTCGTCATGATAGTCATCCTGCGGTCACGCTCATTCTCGATCGTACGGGATGCCATGACTCCGGGGATGCCGCAGCCGGTTCCGATCAGGATCGGGATGAAGGACTTTCCGGACAGTCCGAAACGGCGGAAAACACGGTCAAGTACGAAAGCGATACGGGTCATATAGCCGCATGCCTCAACGAATGCAAGCAGGAAGAACAGCACCAGCATCTGCGGAACGAATCCGAGAACAGCGCCGACTCCGGCCACGATCCCATCGAGGATCAGTCCTTTGAGGACATCGCCGCATCCGAGCTTGTCGAGCAGTGACTCTACGAGCACCGGTACACCGGGAACCCAGGTTCCGTAGTTTGCCGGATCAGGCTCTTCGCCTTCATATTTCTCAAAGACTTCCATTGCTCCGGTCAGATCGTCATATGTATAAGTGACGTCTTCCGTTGCGAGGGTCTCTTCATCTTCCAGGGTATAATCGGCAGTCGCGCTCTTGTCGATATCCGCATAGGCTTCCTTCAGGCCTTCAAGGTCAACTTCCTCGTCCAGCCCGATGAACGCGTCGATGACATTCGCAGCGTCACCGTATTCCTCTGCTGCTTCTTCATACTCAGCAGCTCCGTTGCCGAACAGATGCCAGCCGTCTCCGAAGAGACCGTCATTGGCCCAGTCCGTCGCGTTGGCGCCAACGGTGACCATGGAGATGTAATAGATTAGGTACATGACCAGGGCGAAGATCGGTAGTCCAAGCCAACGGTTGGTCACGACTCTGTCGATCTTGTCCGAAACGGTCAGTTCTCCTACACCGTGTTTCTTGTAGCAGGCCTTGCAGACCTCGCCGATGTAGATATATCGCTCATTGGTGATGATCGACTCCGCGTCGTCATCCATCTCTTTTTCTACGGCCTGGATATCCTTCTCGATGTGGTCGAGCACATCTTTGGGAAGATTCAGCTCTTCAAGGACTTTTTCATCTCTCTCAAAGAGCTTGACCGCATACCAGCGCTGTCTCTCCTCAGGAAAACCGTGTACGGTCGCCTCCTCGATGTGAGCGAGGGCGTGCTCAACTGTTCCTGAGAATGTATGCTGAGGAATCGTCTTGGTGCTCTTCGCCGCTTCGATCGCCGCCTCGGCCGCCTCCATGACGCCTTCGTTCTTAAGAGCTGTCACTTCGACGATCTTGCATCCGATCTGTTTGCTCAATTCGGCGAAATTGATCTTGTCGCCGTTTTTGCGGACCACGTCCATCATGTTGACCGCAAGGACTACCGGGATACCGAGCTCCGTGAGCTGGGTCGTAAGATAAAGGTTGCGCTCCAGGTTGGATCCGTCAATGATATTCAGGATCGCGTCAGGTCTCTCCTGGATCAGGTAATTTCTCGCAACTACCTCTTCCAATGTGTAGGGTGAAAGGGAATAAATACCGGGAAGGTCTGTGATGATGACATCATCATGTCCCTTCAGTTTGCCTTCCTTCTTCTCCACTGTAACACCGGGCCAGTTTCCCACAAATTGGTTGGAACCTGTCAAGGCGTTGAACAGTGTAGTCTTTCCACTGTTAGGGTTACCCGCAAGGGCAATTCGTACACTCATTCTTTTTTCCTTTCCAGCAATTAGCACACGCTAACTGCGACATATAAAAAATAGAAGTTATTCGACTTCGATCATTTCCGCGTCTTCCTTGCGGATTGAAAGCTCATAATTGCGCACTGTCACTTCAATCGGGTCTCCCAACGGTGCGACCTTGCGGACATACACAGAAACATTCTTGGTGATGCCCATGTCCATGATCCTGCGCTTTACCGCTCCTGTTCCATGCAGCTTCACTACCTTGCAGGTATCGCCGATGGCTACATCTCTGAGTGTCTTCATTCATTTCCTCCTTAATGAATTGATGCAGATCAAACCATGATCCTCTGCGCCATTTCCTTACTGACAGCGACACGGGATTCCTTTACGTTTACGATCACATTGCCGCCGATCTCCGCCACTACAGATACAGCTCCTCCGACTACGAATCCCATCGTCTCGAGATGCTGCCTCACTTCCTGGGATCCGCCGACCTTTTTGATGATCATCTCTTCACCCGGTGTAGCCAGAATCAAAGGCATCATGTATTCTCCTCCTGTTTCGCTGATATACGCAGTATGGTTAGCACCTGCTAACTAATGCATATTAAAGTATAGTTTCGGTTGGTCTCCGTGTCAATAAGCCTAGGCTAACTTTTTATTTTTCTTCACTTTCCCTACGTTTTGTGTGTCTGCATTTCATATTTTTGTTCAATTGCACAAATGTACAAAACCTCGTGACCTCATCATTCGTGTCAGATATGATATGTCCTTTAAGGCGCTTGCGGTTGCTTTTTTAGTTTATTTTCGGTATAACTGTGTTAATAACGCATGAGGTGACTATTTATGGTATTACAAGAATCCGGCGAAATGTATCTGGAAACGATCCTGATCCTATCCGAAAACGGAAAAAGTGTCCGTTCCATCGATGTCGCCGAACAAATGCATTTCTCCAAGCCCTCCGTGAGCAGAGCCATGAGCAAACTCAGGGAAGGCGGCTATATCCTTATGGACAAGACCGGTTACATCACTCTTACAGAAACAGGGAAGTCCGTTGCGGAAATGATCTATGAACGCCATGTCGTTTTGTCCGCTTTCCTCAAGAGCATCGGTGTAGATCCTGTCATCGCGGCGAATGATGCCTGCAAGATCGAGCATGCGATCAGTCCGGAAAGCTTCGAGGCACTGAAGAAGTTTCTCGGCCGTCCGGACGCATCCAAGGCAGACTGATCACAGTTTGAGACAGCTAAGAACATTCACACAAAAACAGACTCTTCGGAAAAGCAGGAGCTTTTCTGAAGAGTCTTTTCTTTTTGCGCTCATCACGCTCAGCGAATGATACCGCCGCCCAGTACGATATCACCGTCATAGACAACACAGGATTGGCCCGGCGTAGGTGCCCTCTGGGGTTCGTCAAAGCGGATCTTTACTCCCCCTTCGGAATCATACAGGATCGTGCACGGCTGCTCTCTGTGCCTGTAACGGATCTTTGCCGTTCCACGCTTTCCCTCCTCCGCCGCAAAACCCGCGATCCAGTTGAAACCATTTACCTCAACTTCTTCCGTAAACAGGTTCTCATTCTCACAGAGGACGATGCGATTTGCTTTGGCATCGATACTCTTTACATACAGAGGGATCTCCGTCGGAAGTCCCAGCCCCCTATGCTGTCCCACTGTGTAATAGATGATGCCCTTGTGTCTTCCGAGGACTTTCCCGGATTCGTCCACAAAATCACCCGGGACAGATTCCGATCCCGTGACTTTCCTTATGATATCGGCATACTTTCCGTCAGCCACGAAACAGATATCCTGGCTGTCCTTTTTGTGCGCGTTGATGAAGCCGTTTTCCTCCGCTATCCTGCGGACCTCCGTCTTATCCAGGTCTCCCAGAGGGAAGTCAGTATGCGAGAGCTGCTCCTGTGTAAGCGTATACAGGACATAACTCTGATCCTTGTTGGGATCCTTTCCCCTCTTCAGGACAAACCTGCCTTCCCGTTCTTCCACACGAGCGTAGTGACCGGTAGCGATCCGGTCATACCCCAGTTTTCTTCCTTCCTCATAGAACGCATCGAATTTCAGAAAACGGTTGCAGACGATACAGGGGTTCGGTGTCTTCCCGTTCAAATACTCCTGAACAAAATCCTGAATAACACGTTCGAGGAACTGTTCACGAAGATCAAACACGTAGAAATCCATCCCCAATCTGCGCGCGACAGATTCAGCATCCGAGATATCTCTGCGGACACCTTCTGTCATCTCTTCGTCCAGTACATCACGGAGTCTCATGATCCCGCCTGCGCTTTCACACTTTTCTTTCATCAAAAGCGCAGATACAGCGGAATCAACTCCTCCGCTCATAGCTACCAAAGCTCTCATCCTGTTTTACCGTGTTCCTTAAGCAAACAATTCTGTCGAAAGATATCTGTCCCCGGTATCCGGAAGCAGTACCACGATCGTCTTTCCTCTATTCTCGTCACGCAGGGAAAGGTCGATCGCCGCCTTTAGCGCTGCTCCGGAGGATATTCCCGCCAGGAATCCCTCTTTGCCGATCATCCTCCCGTACTCAAACGCTTCTTCATCCTTTACCGTGATCACTTCGTCATATACCGATACATCCAGGATCTCAGGAATAAACCCTGCTCCGATCCCCTGGATCTTATGCGCTCCGCCATGTCCTTCCGAAAGCATAGGTGAGCCTGCCGGTTCTACTGCAACGACGCGGATCTTCGGATTCTTTTCCTTTAGATACCTTCCGGTTCCTGTCAAAGTGCCGCCTGTGCCCACCGTTGCCACAAATATATCGATATCGCCGTCGGTATCGTTCCAGATCTCCGGTCCGGTAGTTCTGTAGTGCGCATCCGGATTTGCCGGATTTATGAACTGCCCTGCAATGAAGCTCTTCGGATATTGTTTCGCCAGTTCCTCCGCCTTGTCGATCGCTCCTTGCATCCCTTTCGCTCCATCGGAAAGGACGACCTCAGCGCCGTAGGCTTTGATCAGAAGCTGACGTTCCACAGACATCGTATCCGGCATCGTCAGTATCAGCCGATATCCTCTGGAAGCTGCCACGGACGCAAGCCCGATACCGGTATTACCGCTGGTAGGCTCAATGATCACTGTGTCCTTGTCGACCAGGCCTCTCCTTTCCGCGTCATCCAGCATGGATTTCGCCACCCGGTCCTTCGCGGATCCGGCAGGATTCAGGTACTCCAGTTTCGCGATGATCTTTGCTTTCGCTCCTACTGTTTTTTCGATCTGCCTGAGTTCCAGAAGCGGGGTTTTCCCGATCAGCTGATCCAGTGAAGTGTATACTTTTGCCATGTTTCCTCCTATTGGAAAGGGGCAGAATCATTGTATGCAACCCCATAATGCATATGCTTTGTGACTCTACACAATATTTTTCTTCTGCATTTTTTGAAAATTGGAATCTTTCCTTATTCCATGGAAAAACTGCTTTTGGTAAGATAATACCATATTAACAATACAAAGGAGCATCATCATGAAACTTCTTGAAGAACGTATTCAGAAAGAAGGCAAGATCCTCCCCGGAAATATCGTAAAAGTAGACGGTTTTCTCAATCACCGCGTTGATGTCAAACTGATGCGCGAGATGGCTAAGGAGTTCGGCCGGCTTTTTAATTTGGAAGGTCTTACCGCCGTTTTGACGATCGAGGCATCCGGGATCGCGCTTGCCGCTATCTGTGCAGAGGAGTTCGGTGTACCAATGGTCTTCGCAAAAAAGGCCAAAAGCGACAACATTGAAGGCGGCCTGTATAAGAGCAGCATCTTTTCTTATACATACAAGAAAGAGGTTACATTGATAATGAGTCAGCAGTGGCTCACTGCAGACGATAAGGTCCTCATCATCGATGACTTTTTGGCAAATGGTGAGGCTCTGCGCGGGCTGGTCGATATCGTATCCCAATCCGGCGCGGAACTGATTGGGATCGGTGTTGCTGTTGAAAAGGGTTTCCAGCCCGGCGGTCAGAAACTGAGAGATGCCGGAATGAACCTTCACAGCCTGGCAATAATTGATGAAGCGAATGAAAACGGTTTTGTTTTTAGAAAACAGGAGGAATAAAGAATGAGCAACAATGTGCGTCCCGCATCCCTGGAAAGGATTCAGACAGAGAGTCAGGCCCTCGCTTTTATCGACGAGCAGGTAAAAGAACTAAAAGATCAGATTGGAGACGGAAAAGTGCTTCTCGCTCTTTCCGGCGGCGTTGATTCTTCAGTTGTTGCTGCGCTGTTGATCAAAGCTATCGGCAAGCAGCTTACCTGTGTCCACGTGAACCACGGTTTGCTGCGCAAAGGTGAACCGGAACAGGTCATCGAAGTGTTCCGCAACCAGATGGATGCAAACCTGATCTACGTCGATGCAGTAGACCGTTTTCTCGATAAACTTGCCGGGGTGACCGACCCTGAGCAAAAAAGGAAAATAATCGGAAAAGAGTTTATCGAAGTTTTCGCGGAAGAAGCTGAGAAACTTGACGGCATTAAATTCCTCGGTCAGGGAACGATTTATCCCGATATTCTTGAATCTGATGGTGTAAAAGCCCACCACAACGTCGGTGGACTTCCCGAAGGACTTCAGTTCGAACTCGTTGAGCCGGTCAAATTTCTGTACAAAGATGAAGTGCGCGTAGTTGGAAAAGCTCTTGGCCTCCCGGATAACATGGTTTATCGTCAGCCCTTCCCCGGACCTGGTCTCGGAGTTCGCTGTGTCGGTGCAATCACACGTGACAGGCTGGACGCTCTTCGCGAGGCGGATGCCATCGTAAGAGAAGAGATCGGCAAGATGGAAAAAACACCGTGGCAGTATTTTGCCATCATCCCGGACATGCAGTCCACCGGAATTAAGGATGGTAAGCGCTATATGGGATGGTCCGTCGTCATTCGTGCCGTCAATACGGTGGATGCCGTTACAGCAGAAGCTGTCGTTCTTCCCTGGGATACCCTTCGCACGATTCGTGACAGAGTGATTGCGGAAGTACCTGGTGTAAACCGTGTTCTTTGGGACATGACAGATAAGCCTGTTTCCACCATAGAGTGGGAATAATTGAGCAAATCGCGCAAAGCCTTTAAAATAGGGCATTTGCAGACTCATAAACCATCTCGGGATAAAGTTTTGATAAAGTAAAATCACCTTTTCATTACTGTCCATTAATTTAAAAACCTGTTTTTATTGTCAATTGACGTAAAAACAGGTTTTTTATTTGTTTTCATACAGAAGAGAGGAATGAAACATGAGAAATAGAAAATATCACGTGTACCTGACCCCAGAAGAAAGGCGATTGATTGTCAAAGCATTAGTCGATGTAAGAAACTCTCTTATTTCGTCCGGTCATTACACAGATGCCATCGACGATCTGCTGATCCAAATACTTTCCCTGAAGTCTAAGAACATGCGTGTCGTCTATAAGCCTGACCTTTCGGAGAAGATTTAAACTTAAAACTTCTTCTTTTCTCTCTTGAGAAGGCTGATCTTTTCTCTAAGCAACGTTGGCATACGGTCTTCCAAAATCAATTCTTCCGTGTTGTCTACCTTCTCTTCTGCTTCAGCCAGGAAAGAGTCCGGGAAAGTATATCTCCATTTATCGTACTCCTCTTTGGATATTTCCCCGTTCTGCCACTTCATATACTCAACAGCCCATTCAAGCAGGCATGTCTCTTCTGTTCTCGGTCCGCTGCCTGGATTCGGCATCTCTGCATTAGCATTCTTGAAACGCAGAACAACATCAGACCCCATACGCATGACCTCAAGGTCATAAGTATCTTCTATCGCAAACATCGTATGCATGAAACCGATACCCGAATAAACATCGGAATCAATTAGTGCAAGAGGTGAAACGTGAAAAACATCAGCAAGTTTTTGGATCATATCCGCCCTTGGAGTTCTGGCTCCGGACTCATATTGGTTAATCCGGACCTCTGCAGACACATCTGTGAGTCCAACCAGCAACCCAAGTTCTTTCTGTTTCAAATCATTTTTTTGTCTAAAATAACGAATTCTATTTCCAACGGACATGAGATCGCCCTCCAATTTCTTTTATTACGTATTATCGACTTTTATCAAAGTTTATCGATCTTTACCGAGATTATATCATTCCTGTTTAACCCAGTCAATGAAAATTACCGTTTTTTGTTTATAATATGTAATTATATTGGTATTGACTTAACTTATTATCGGTATTACAATACCGATACTTACCTATTTAGGTTTAAGTCGCGGAAGGATTCCACGTTAAAAAACAGCCGAAACCTGACAGCACAGACAGGACGGCAATATCGCCCGGGCGAATCGGGAGGCGATAGGTAGAAAGTATCCCGACACTAAAGAAGTTTTTGTGTGCAAAAAAATGAAAGGAGGATCTTTATGGAAAAAAGATTCATTTATCCCGACGAAGTAGCTGAAATGCTGGGAATCAAGAAAGCATCCAGCTACAAGTACATCCGCATGCTCAATGAAGAGCTTAGAGCAAAAGGTCTAATCGTGATTCAGGGCCGAACAGACCGCAATTACTTCATGAAACGATTCTTTACACAGGAGGATAACAATAATGCCAACTTACAAGGATAAGCGTACCGGGAAATGGTATGTCATGGTCTGTTATACAGATTCTAAAGGCAAATTAAAGCAAAAATGCAAAAGGGGCTTTATCACCAGAAAAGAGGCCATGCAATGGGAAGATGACTTTTCTCTTAGGCAAGATGCCAACATGGATATGAAGATGTCTGAATTCATAGACTTATATCTCAAATCAATTAAGCCACGAGTAAAAGAGAGCAGTTATGAAATGAAAAAGAATGTCATTTTGTCCCATATCGAGCCATATTTCGGTAACCGCTCTGTCCGTTCGATTACATCTCGTGATGTAATCGCATGGCAGAATACTCTGATTGAACATGAAGACTCAAAGGGCAGGAATTATTCCAAAAGTTACCTGAAGACCATCCATAATCAGCTGAGCTGTATCTTCAATTACGCCGTCAATAACTATGACCTCCCAAGCAATCCCGCGAGGAAAGCCGGAAATATGGGTTCTGAAGACGAAGTAAAGATCAACTTCTGGACAAAAGAAGAGTATCTGAAGTTCAGTTATCAGGCGATGGAAGACCCTATCGCATATTATGCCTTCGAGATTCTCTACTGGACCGGAATAAGGGAAGGAGAACTGCTCGCTCTGACCCTCTCGGATTTTGACTTCACCGCTAAAACCCTCTCCATCACTAAGACATATCACAGGATCCACGGAGAAGATGTTGTTACAAAACCCAAGACCAAAAAAAGCGTCCGTACAGTTTCTCTCCCGGACTTTCTAGTGAACGAGGTTCAGGAATACATTTCTATGCAGTCCAACCTTTCGAAGGATGACAGGCTCTTCCCCATCAGCAAACACTATCTGCTTCATAAAATGAAGAAGTTTTCTGATAAAGCTGGAGTGAAGGCGATACGTATTCATGATCTTCGGCACAGCCATATCAGCCTTCTGATCAATATGGGCTTCACTCCCGTTGCTATAGCAGAGCGTGTAGGCCATGAAAGTATCGAGATCACATACAGATACTCTCATCTCTTTCCGTCAGTACAAAAGGAGATGGTAAACAAACTTCAGATTGAGAAAGGAGACATGATCTAATGTCAGCTAAAAATGTAGATAAACACAATCGGTTTCGCAGTATTACTGTCGGGTTCCGAGTCTCTCCCGAGGAAAATGAACAAATCAATACGGCTGTTGCTCTCTCTGGTCTTCCAAAGCAGGAATACTGTTACCGCAAATGCATGAATAGGGACATCGTAGTACATGGCAATCCAAGAGTGTATAAGGCACTCAAAGATCATCTGGAAGCAGTTTTAGACCAGTTGAAAAGAATAGAAGCAGGTCAATCTATTGATGATGACCTGCTTGAAACCATAACTCTCATCACAAAAACATTAGAAGGGATGAAGGAGGAATGAATATATGCAAGAAAAGGAAATGACCGCTCTTCTGTCATCTGTTCCAGCAAATGACGAGCGATCACCCAAACCTTTAACCAATGCTATTGTATTCGATAACAACACTTTCCGCAATGAAAAATATGCAGAAAACAACGCAAATGCGCTAAGTCTTCTCCATTCGTTTTATCAAGGGAAAGACCTCAACTCATTTTCCAATTACTACCCGCACAGAATTCAAGAAGACAGTTCGGATCTTGAATTTATCAGGGCGGACGAAATTGAGCCTGTAGAGGTCAGTTGGCTCTGGAAGAGATTCTTCCCATATGGAAAGCTGTCTCTTCTCTCCGGAGACCCCGGTGAAGGAAAAAGCACCTTTATGCTCACTATAGCAGCAATGCTGACAAGAGGGCGGCCGTTGCCTTTCACCGATCCTAGAGATGCCCAGGAACCTATGACCGTTATCTACCAGACGACAGAAGACGATCCGGAAGATACGATCATTCCCCGTTTCATCAAAGCTGGAGGTGACAGAACCAGACTCTACTTCATTAAAGAAGACAAGAAAGCCTTGACATTCTCCGACGAACGTATCAAGGAAGCGATCATACGCACCGGTGCAAAGCTGTTCATACTTGATCCGATCAGTGCTTATATCGGCAAAGTAAATATGAATGCAGCTAATGAAGTAAGACCGCAGTTCAGCTGCCTCGCTCAGGTCGCAAAGGAAACCGGGTGTGCAATCGTAGCAATCTCTCACCTGAATAAAGCAGAGGGCTTGAAAACACTCTACCGTATCACAGGGTCTATTGATATCTCAGGATCTGTTCGAAGTGTCACGATGCTTCTCAGAGATCCGACAGACCGAGACAAGCGATACTTCGCACAGGCTAAGTCCAACCTCTCCCGAATGGGAAGCTGCATCGCTTTTCGGATCAGTGAAAATGGCATTGAGTTTTTGGATGAGATCGAAGCTACAGCAGAAGATCTCATGAAGAAATTCCAGAGTATGAATATCGGAAGACCGGATGATCTGATGCAGGCTGCAGCGGATCAGATCAGAGATATGCTCTCCGACAGAAAGCTCCATCCGGCCACAGAATGCGAAGCGCGCTTAGCGGAAGCAGGATTCAAACAAGGCACGATCAAAAAAGCAAAAAAATATGTGGATGCCAGATCAGTAAAATCAGGTGATCTGTGGAACTGGTATCTCCCCGATGGGAAGAGTTCAATAAGTCAATAAGTACAACGCATCAGGGAAGAAGTCACTGTGACCTCTTCCCTGCTGACTCTCATGACTTATTGACTTCTTGACATCTTGATGTCAGGAAGAACTCTTCTCTTCAGCTGGTAACTCAATACAGGTGTCAGTAAAAGACGATGCTCCTGATATAAGCATCGTCTTTAATTGACCCTGTATGGGAGTCAAGGGGCGCTCCCCTTGCCCACGACATCTTTGCACGGTTCCCAACCGTGAAAGTGTCATAGTGGGTTACACACATTCGGAGAATGTTGTGTAACGAGAGCGAACCTCAGTCTGTTGAATATCACAAAAGCTCAGATTGATCACTGAGCCGAAAAGAAAGGATAAAATAATGGCGAATAAAGATATGAGCTGTGCTCGAGTAAAGCAATACAAAGCATCGAATATCGGTGCATCAGAACGACACAATGAGAGGAAAAACGACACCTATTCCAACCTGAATGTAGTGCCGGAACGGATACAATACAATGTTCACTTCAAGGATCCAAGTGAAAAAACATATGTAGAAATCCTAGAAGAAATGGAGGGTAACGGAAAGGTATCACGGAGAGGTTTGCGACCTGATGCCACCCTCTTTGATGAGATAGTCCTGGATGTTAACACGATGTATTTTGACCGCAACGGAGGCTATGAATACGCTAAAAAATTCTATGAAGAGGCATATCACTTCCTCGAAAGGAAGTTCGGATCCGATTATATTTTGTCCGCAGTAATGCATGCTGATGAGCTAAATAAAGCTGCCACTGATGAATTGGGAGTGCCCACGTATCACTATCATATGCATGCAGTGGTGGTTCCCGTAGTTGAGAAAGAGATCCGTTGGAGCAAAAGATGTAAAGACCCTGAACTCCGAGGAACAGTCAAAGAAGTGATCCACCAAATCAGCCACTCAAAGAAATGGGCCTCCACTGAGCCTATTCTTGATGATCATGGTGCCCCTGTACTCAGGGCAAATGGTAAACCGAAGTTCCGGGCATCGTATAGTATTCTGCAGGATGAATTTGTGGATCATATGCGTGAAGCCGGATACCGTGACTTCCAAAGAGGAGAACTAGGAAGTACTGCAGAACATCTTTCTTCTCTGCAGTATCAGCTTGAAAAAGATAAAGAAAGATTGTCCAAAATTACAAAGGAAACGGATATGAAAGGCAGAGAATACTTCATGTGGCAGGAAGATATCAACGACAAAAAAACTGAGTATCAATCCTTACAGCGTGATTTTGAAAAAGAAAAAGCTGCATATATTCCCGTTGCTGAAGTAAACAAAACGAGAACTGAAGTTGAAGCAATGGGCAAGAAAACTCTGATGGGTAAAATCAGTATGTCGCCTGAAGAATATGATAATTTAAAATCTTTAGCCGTTTCGGGAGTAGACAGCCAAAATCGGATCAACAATCTTATATCACGGGCTAGAAGCGCAGAAGATGATGCTTCATATTATCGATCCAAATATTTTGAAGTCTCATCTGCTTTTGATAGGTTGCAGGAACAGTTTGACCAACTGCAAGAACGGTTTGATAATTTATTGGAAAGATGCAAACCGTTTATTCAAGCATTAGAACAATTCCCAAACATAGCACAATGGCTCACGAACAAAGTAAATAACCTTATCTTTGAACAAATGAACCAACGAAATGATAGTCAATCTGAACACTCCAAAAAGGCACACAAAGCAAATCGCGGAATAGAAAGATAGCCAATAGACCGCTCCAATTTCAACAATCGGGGCGGTCTATTTTTTGCATAAATGTTGAAGCCTGCTTATTAAGTGAAAATGGTATTATTTAGTTTTTCCAACACTTACAGATGTATAAGCCCCCCTTTGACCATATTTCTATGAATAATCCAGGTTTATTATTAATAAGTTAGCTGATCTTCAAACATTTGGATGTCATTTATTGAATTCCAGTAGTTACTTTTTTCTATCAAGCCATATTTTTCCACTCGACGTTCATATGTGTACTCTGAGCCATCAGCGAACGTTTTCGTTAGGGAGATGTACTCCGCTCCACACATAACGAGAAATTTATCATTGGTTTCAGAAATGATAGTCGTTGGATAGTCAACACCGTCTGAATCAAAATACATCAAATCGACTTTTTGATACTGGCCATTATGCAAATCGATTCCTCCGTAACCAACTATTGTGTCATCTTTGATCGCATACGCCATAGCATGATCATCAAATATACTTCCTGTTAAGACATAATCGTATGAATCATTTGTATTGTTAACAATCGTGACAGTTTGTTCGGTTCCTTTGACCATATCATTGCAGATAATTTTATTATTAAGGATAGAATATAGCAGATTCTCCTTAACAGCGGTACTTGTTTCCCCGTTCTCCCACTCTTTGATAGGTTCCACCAATATGTTTTTATTTACTGAAAATGGTATCAGTGAAAAAGATGTATGTTCCAAATCGAGAAAAAAGCTTTCATCATTTTGAAAATAGGGAATTGTCATTTTCTGAAGCAATATCAGGTCATTATATGCACCATAGATTGAGTATTTTTCATTATAGGCATAAGGAAATGAGTATATTTCCTGAACCACCCCTTCTCTAAAATTCGTTTTACAAAGAGCCGCTTCATACACAAATCCATTATCGATTTTCACCTTCAACCTAACGAAATATAGATCTGTCCCATCAAATGCAATCCCACTAGACAAATCAATTGTATAATTATCGGAAAGAGAAATACTGTCACCCTCATTAGTTCTTGTATCAAATTTTTCAATAAAAGAGCCTGTTGATTCTCCCGCATCAACAACTCCTACCTTTATCAAAAAAACTGTGTCACCTTGTACAATAGGACATATTCCTCCTTCTCCCCTTTCAACAAATCCACTATGCGAGAATGTCTTATAATAATCTAGTTTCATTAAATCATGATCATAATAAGTAAGCCGTATAGTTCCATCTTCCTGCCTCTGAAATCCAACAGAATAATCATCAGATGAATCTACTATTTGATTTGGGATTCCAGTAGCAGGGACAACCATGTTTAGGTGTATCACTTCACTATTTGATTGAGCGAACACACAAAAACTACACATCAAAACAACAGAACATAATACAAGTAATACGATAGCCTTCACTTTCATGGCATTAACCTCTCTTTAAGTTATATCGTTAATATGGCCAAAAGATTTGTTTGCCACACATGCAGTAATTAATCTTATAACCTGCGGCCAGAAATATATATAAACAGGTTCCACGACTTGCTTGCGCTGCTTCATCAGAACCATCTTCCCAAACAATCCACTGTCCCATATTCGCAGAAGCATAATGTATTGCTGTCCATGGACAAGGATAATACGTGCTCTCGCAAGCTAATGCAATTATCTTTCTACTATTTCCGTATTCTGTTGTATCGTACTCATTTAGCGTTCCCTGACATGTCGCAGGATGAAGGTTAAAATCTGCCATAGTATTCCCAATTGTTGTAATCATGTTTACCTAGGAAGGCAAAATGCGCCTTCTATTAATGCTTAACTCCGGAGCATTAACAGGCGCATATCCAACAGATGGGTAATTGATATTTCCTCCTGGAGCAGCCATGAATCTATAGTATTTCTGTGTATTATTGTTATTGTAAACGCTTATTGTAACATAAGTACCACTAGTAGGCGTCCCATCCGTATACTGATTTAGACAATATGCTCCAGAAAAAGGATTGCTCCCATTTTGAAAAGCTGGATAAACTTCATTTGAGCCAGTTAAAATACATAAAGGTGTTTGATACATTGTCATTCCGCCACCCGGATATGGATCCGTAATATCTGCTAAAACCAGAAACGATAAGTGTGAAAACATAATAACAAGAATAATCAATATAATCCCTATTCTTTTCATCTCGTTCTCCTTTTACTCCTTTAAAAGAAAATCTCTGAATCATGTATTGCATCCCAGTACAACACTTTTCCGTTGCTATCTTTTAAAGCAAACACCCCCCCTCCACAATAGAAAACTGGAAAATCCTCTAGAACCACTGTTTTTCCGCTTTTTTGATTAATACAATAGTAAACATCTTCATAGTATAATAACCACCCATAGATTGCAGAAACTTCTACTTCTTTCCCATTTACTATTATCTGTTTAGCATCAGCCGTTATCATATCATTAGTATTAGTCAAGTATCTTTTCTGACCAATGGAAAATGAATAATAGCATTTGTTAAGTTCAAAACTCATTGCTTCATTTTTCATGCTCATAGCAACATATTGTATCCTCGTTTCACCTGTTACTATATTCAACTCAATAAATCGGGTATTATGTCTATCATAATAACTTACTGTACAATTGTTACAGTTAACAAGCTGATAATAGGGCATAATTGTATACCCGTTTGTAACAAGGCTTGTTTCTTTTGTCATTATATTTAATGAAAGCAATCCCGCGCTTGTTGAAAAATAAAAATGTCCCAAAGCGTCAGATAACACTGGATTCGCTCCACTAATACTCGCCACTTCCTCAATTGTTATCCATTCATAAGAGGTGTCTTCTGTACAAATTATTAGAGTTTTGTTTGTCTTCCTCCCATTTAAGTTGTCTACAAAAACAATATAATCACCTAAAACGTTCATTTTCCAGTATTGCGCATCATCCATTGTTAGACTTTGTGCGCCATCCCAAAACGTCATTTGTTGAACATTGCTGCCATCATATTTGTATAAAGCTATTTCATTCCTAGATATTACCTTAAAAAAATATACTGGATAATTATCATTTGGTAAGAAAAAAAGGTTTAACTCTATATTCTCCTGAGAATAGTCTGTACCATTTGATGAATTTTCAGGTTTCATCTCTGAATAATCAAATAAAACACATAGTGCACCTATAACAACGGTCAACACAAGTAATCTCTGTATCTTTTTCAAACACATATTATCCATTTGTTACAATCAGGCTCCTCTTATCTTCTCCACCAAGATTCCTTGTTTCAATCAACGCAGGCTCCCCATAATAGGAGCGGTGACAATTTAAAGACTTTGTTTGTAACTAGAATTATGTTTAATTGTACCATTAGTTATACTATGAGCCTCCAGTTCTTCAAAGGACCAGGGGGTTCTTCGTTTTTTTGGAGGGCTGAATTATTTCATAGTCCTTTGCACCACATCATCTATCAGTTATTTTTTAACTCACACAATTTTATTAGCAATGCTAATATATATTAACGTGATCATTCATTCTAGGTTGCAGGAACAGTTTGACCAACTGCAAGAACGGTTTGATCATTTATTGGAAAGATGCAAACCGTTTATCTAACTCCAAACAGTTTGGAAAGCATCGCATTTAACATATACAATCTGACAAAAATGTAATGCGCAATCAATGATTGCTCTTTTGGGAAGAATCATCACTTGTAATATCGCAAAATGGCTAACTTATAAAGTTGAATCCCTCTTATCAGAAAAGAGTTGCTCTGAAAATGACAAAACAACTCCTACATTTTTACAAAAAGAATACCACAGAAAGCATCGTCACAAGATAGAACATTAATATGTCATGTGTCTCATACATTACTACTTTTGCAATGTATGAGACACATATTATTTCGCTATCATCACATGTAATCGATGTTCGTTTTTCTCTCCCAATCGATACACTCTTTTGAGAGAACGGGTATTGTCTCTCTTATCGAACATCTTCAAAAGAATGAAAGCCTTATTTATCGTCGTACATCAAGATTGCAATCTACTATTGAACTATATGCAGGTTTTAGTGCCACAACAATACACGATCAAGCAATTAGGCGAGTTCCATTTTGTTGATTATCTCTTGAATAAACGAGATGAACCTTTTCCTTTCTTCTAATTCACATGTAACATTTTTGAACTTACCGGGATCCTTAGAAAATTCCTCAACTATTATCCTGTTTTGATTAAGAAGTATAAGAATTTGATATTCTTTTTTACGCTGAATACCCTGCCCCGTAAATACAGAAACATAAACGTGGTTTGTTTCATCTAATAATTCACCTTTTGTATCCCAGTATCTTGGAAAAAATAATTGTCTTTTAATCTTTACAGAGTTTAGAAAGTGAATAACTTCAGTACTACAATCATTGTCCATTTTTATCAATGATGGATTATTAGGAAACCATATATATACTTCACAATCCGTAGGACAATAAATCTTATAAGGGAACAAATAAAACAACGTTGCAGCGGCAAGAATTATTAGTACTAATAGATGTATAGATCTCTTTTTCATCATGCGAAATAAAACGTAGTTGAATACAGTTTATACGAAACTGTTTCATCAATTGGGTAACCAAGATTTGAATATGCTTTCGCCCATGGAGAGTCAAAGGACGTGGGTTTACATACAATTCCAGGAGATCTGTATGAGGTTTTAAGGGGTGGAGGTTCTAATATTCCACGGAAATCATTGCGCCGGATAATCAATATGTTTCACTAGCCATTTCCCATCTTCAAACACTACATCCATCTGTCCAAACCACGTTGGATACTCATCTATCGGCTTGGGCATTAAATCATCATATTCCGGAATACCTCCATACGCCACACGAAACGAATATACTCCTTCTTTGCAATCAGTAACTACAGCGTCTTTAAACATGTTTCGAAATACATAATTGGTCCTCCAGGCATCAATCCGATAATACTGTTCTTCCACATCAATAATTCTTTTTACCACACTATCATAAGAAGACTCCAACTCTTTTTTCCCTTCTTGGGTAAAGGTTATCTCACAATGCTTGTCATAATCAATAAAAGGACAGTATGTAAGCCCCTCTGAAGAAGTAATAGAGTTTTTCCTAACTGTAAGTGGTGATTCTAAATCGTAAAAACAACAAGCTCGATACCAAAGGGTTTTGGCGATTACAGTGGGATCTGTTTCGATTTGCGTTTCATTACTAAGATCACTTAACCACAAATAGCTGTTTTCTTCCTGATATGATTCCATGTAATCATCCTTCATATTGTTTTCCGGTGCATCTTGAGG
>Ga0256404_1006492_pt1 | contig 19302 bp, 14 predicted proteins | sample RumenRJG_01DNA_FD_185990 | JGI IMG/M metagenome (GOLD analysis project Ga0256404, IMG submission 185990) | Bovine rumen microbial communities from Lethbridge, Alberta, Canada - RJG_01 | ecosystem: Host-associated > Mammals > Digestive system > Stomach > Rumen | place: Canada: Alberta | collected...
CAGCCTTGGCTCCCCTTCCAGGGGAGCTGTCAGCCGTTAGGCTGACTGAGAGGTCGTCCCCCGCAGCCTGCCAAGTCTCTGTTTGTCGCAGAACTGAACAGTTACGAAATCCGCAAGGATTTCCACATTCATTCTCCATTTTCCATTCTCAATTCTCCATTATCTCTCAATTCTCCATTCAAACAAAACCGTCCTGTTGAAAACGGAACCCTCTCTCGTTGGGAAGGTTCCGTTTTTTGTCAGTTGCCGTTTTCCTCCTCTGTTTTTCCGGGCTCGACGCCCAGCTCCTCAAGGCAGGCGGTTATGTAGGGCAGGGAGATGCCCACGGTGATGTTGTGGGAGGGCATTTTGGAGATGCGGATGAAGTCCTCCGTTTCATCGAAGGGGCAGAGCTGGCGAATCTCGACGTAGAGGCGGCGGATGTCGGCATCGGTGATGAAGGGGGCCAGGTGGCCGCCCAGGATGAAGTCCACGTCGTTGAACAGGTGGAGCGAGGCGATGAGCTGGGCCAGGTTTTTGAGGTAGGTGTTCCAGCGCTTCACGGCGCTTGCGTCGCCGGTGCGCACCCGCTCGAAGAAGTCCTCCAGCGTCTCCTCCCCCACCAGCGCCCGGCGGGAGAGCAGCGTATCCCAGCAGCCCCGCTTGCCGCAGTAGCACAGCTCGCCCCGGGGCCGGGCCTGGATGTGCTCGAAGGTGCAGTTGTGTCCGTGCTTGCCGACCATGATGCGGCGATGGTTGATGATGGCGCCGCCAGGATGGGCGCTCAGGGACAAATAGACCGCGTTTTCCAGCTCCGGCGACATCCACAGCTCCGACATGGCCGCGCCGGCGGGGTCGTGCATGAAGCGGCAGGGCAGGTGAAGCTCTGCCTCAAAGATGTCGATGGTCAGCCCGGTGCAGTCGAGGATCGCGCCGTAGGCGATGCTTCGCCCGTCCCGGGATGCCAGGGCCTGGGCCGATATCCCCACGCCAAGGATACGTTCTCTCGGCACCGGCAGCGCGTCCACAAAGCGGTTGATCTCCCCGCAGACCCGCCTGTAGTAGTCGGTCTCGTTGGCGAAGTGAAGCTCCACCACCTCCCGGCTCAGCTTCTCGCCGTACAGGTCCACCGCGATCATCTTCACCCGGGCGCGGAGTATCTCCACCCCCACCGCAACCCGGTAGTCCGTCACGATGGCGTAGGCCACGGCCTTGCGGCCGATCTGGTCGGTCTCGATCTGGCCGCTTTTGCATATCAGCCCGTCCTCCTCCAGTGCCGCCAGGTTCGACGCCACGGTGGGGCGCGAAAGCCTGAGGGCGTAGAGCATGTCCTGCTGGGACGCCTTGCGCCGGTGATAGATGTAGCTGTATATCTGTTGTCGATTGTTCTCTTTGATCTGTCCGGGTGTGATGCGGCCGGCCATATTGCTGCCCCCTGTTTGTTTCATGCAATCTTATTTTACCAAATACGTCCGCAAAATCAAATCCGCGGAATGCACTGAATTATACAAAATATTTTGTGCAAAACGCCAAGTTGACAAACAAACCGGTAGCGTTTATAATAAGAGTAAATAAAGCAAGCGATTTTACAAAATTTGATGACCAATTTCAAAAAATGACCAGCAAGGAGGTTTTTTTACATGGGCATCATTGAAAGGATGAGACTGGACGGCAAGAAGGGCTTCGTCACCGGCGCGGCCCGCGGCATCGGCAAGCGCACCGCCACTGCCTTCGCGGAGGCCGGCGCGGATGTGGCCATCGTGGACCTGGACATCGAAGTGGCGCAGCAGACCGCCAAGGAGATCGCTGAGAAGACCGGCCGCAAGATCATCGCCATCAAGTGCGACGTCACCAACGAGGCGGAAGTCCAGAAGATGGTGGACACCGTGGTCGCCGAGCTGGGCGGCCTGGACTTCTGCCACGCCAACGCGGGCATCTGCATCAACGCTCCCGCCGACGAGATGACCTACCAGCAGTGGCTGAAGGTGATCAACGTCAACCTGAACAGCGTGTTCCTCACCGACACCATCGCCGGCAAGTACATGCTGGCTCACGGCGGCGGCTCCATCATCAACACCGCCTCCATGTCCGGCCACATCGTCAATGTGCCCCAGCCCCAGTGCGCCTACAACGCCTCCAAGGCGGGCGTCATGCAGCTGACCAAGTCCCTGGCCGTCGAGTGGGCCAAGAAGAACGTGCGCGTCAACTCCATCAGCCCCGGATACATCGGCACCGAGCTGATCACCTCCGCCCCGCAGCTGAAGCCCCTCATCGAGCAGTGGAACGCCATGGCCCCCATGGGACGCCTGGGCGCCCCCGAAGAGCTGATGGGCATCGTGGTCTACCTGGCCAGCGAAGCCGCCAGCTTCACCACCGGCTCCGACTTCGTCATCGACGGCGCCTTTACCTGCTTCTGATCGCAGATTCAACCCTGTTTCCCACAGGAACCTTGCGCCTCATGAGGCGTAAAGAATAAAAAGAAGGAGAGATACCCATGAAGAAGCTCGTTTCCCTGATTCTCGCTGTCCTGATGCTGCTGAGCGTGTTCGCGATGGCGGAGGCCAACACCGGCGCCACCGAGGGCATCCAGTCCGATGCCGAGTTCTACGCCAAGGCTGACATGTCCGTGCTGAACGGCAAGAAGATCGGCGTCACCGTGCAGGACCTCAAGAACCCCTACTGGGCCGGCGTCATGACCGCCCTGGAGACCATCCTGAAGGATGCCGGCGCTGAGGCCACCATTCTGGGCGCTGACCAGGATCCCCTGAAGCAGACCACCCAGATCGAGCAGTTCGCCACCAACGGCGTCGACCTGATCATGGTTCATCCCCAGGATCCCGCCGGCGTTGACGACGCTTTCGCCGCTGTGAAGGCCGATCATCCCGAGATCAAGCTGATGTGCTGGGACGACCCGCTGGAGAATTCCGATGCCAACTGGATCCTGGACAACACCTATCTGGGCTCCGTCATCGGCGAGATGGCCGCTGAGTTCATCAACGAGCACTTCTCCGAGGACAACAAGGCTCAGGTCATCGTCATCGGCAAGTCCGATACCCCCGTGCTGGTCGAGCGTGAGAACGGCATCAAGGCCGGTCTGGAAGCCGCTGCCGGCAAGTATGAGATCGTCGCCACCAACTACGGCATCGAGCCCCTCGAGGCCCAGGAGGGCGTCGAGACCACCCTGCAGAAGTATCCCGATGTGAAGGTCGTCGCGGGCGTTGGCGCCGGCGCCATGATCGGTGCTGACGAGGCCCTGAACATCCACACCAACGGCGTCATCCCCGAGGACATGGGCGTGTTCACCACCGACGTCACCATGCAGCAGCTCGAGCAGCTGGCCGATCCCACCTATCCCGCCAAGGGCATCATCGGCTTCGAAGGCTCTGACAAGGACACCGCCACCGCCTGCGCTCAGATGTACGCTCTGATCCTGGCTGACAACGTCGGCGCGAAGAACGTGTTCCGTCCCGTGAACCGCTTCACCGAGGAGACCGTGCAGCAGGTTATCGACGGCATGACCAAGTAATCCCAGATTCCCCTCACGTGCCCCTTCCCCTCCGGGAGGGGCACGACCTATACAAAGGGGAATGGGAAACGGGTTAGGCGGGCGAACGGGTCTCCCGCTGCGCCGTGTCATGAAACGGCCTCGCCCGCCGCATTGTCCAGCCCATTCCCCTCTGATGCTGTTCAGAGCATGACCGCTTCCAGAATGAAGCCCGCGCCGCCTGGACCATCACCCTTTATCAGAAACCCGTCATCCCATTCTTCAAGTAAGGAGGCTGCGCAATGAGCGAAGATTTTGTGCTTGAATTGGAGCACATCCGAAAGGAATATCCCGGCGTCGTAGCGCTTAGCGACGTGACGCTTCAGCTGCGCCGGGGAGAGATCCTCGGCCTGATCGGCGAAAACGGCGCGGGAAAATCCACCCTGATCAAGTGCTGCTCCGGCGCGGTGGTTCCCACCTCGGGCAAGATCAAGATCAACGGCAAGGAATTTGACCGCATGACGCCCCAGCTGGCGGCCGAAAACGGCATTGCCATCATCTACCAGGAATTCAATAACGTCAAGGAGCTCTCCGCCGCGGAGAACATGTTCCTGGGCCGCCCCATCCGCAAGGGCATTTCCATCGACAGAAAGGCCATGGAGGCCGAAGCCGCCAAGGCCTTCCAGCAGCTTCATATCAAGATCAATCCCCGCGAGCTGGTAAAGAACCTCTCCGTGGGTTATCAGCAAATGATCGAGATCGCCAAGGCGGTGCAGCAAAACGCCCAGGTGCTCATCATGGACGAGCCCAGCGCCCCGCTTACGAACAACGAGGTCGACGCCATGTTCGAGGTGGTCAACCTGCTTCGCAACAAGGGCGTCTCCATCATCTACATCTCCCACCGCCTGGAGGAGATCTTCTACCTGTCCGACCGCATCGAGGTCATCCGCGACGGCGAGTATGTGGACACCCTCATCACCCGCAACGCCACCGAGGATCAGCTGATCCAGATGATGGTCGGACGTGAAATGACCACCAAGTACCCCGAGCGCAAGCCCTGCATCGACGAGAGCAAGGTGGTCCTGGAGCTTAAAAACGTCTACGGCAACGGGGACAAGAACATGTCCCTGAAGATCCACGCCGGCGAGGTGCTGGGCCTGGGCGGCCTGGTGGGCGCGGGGCGCACGGAGCTGGCGCAGGTCATCTTCGGCGCCAAGCCCAAGGAGTCCGGCCAGATCTTCTTAAACGGGAAGGAGATCAATCCCAAGAGCCCCCGCGAGGCCATCGACCTGGGTATTGCCATGCTGCCCGAGGACCGCAAGCGCTACGGCGCGCTGCTGGGCGTGTCCATCAAGAACAACATCAATATGCCCACCTACGACCGTATCTCCAAGGCCACGGTCATCGACCTGAAGACCGAGAAGCAGCGCGCGGAAAAATACCGGCAGGAGATCCAGATCAAGTGTCCCACCGTCAACCAGCTGGTGCGGAACCTCTCCGGCGGCAACCAGCAGAAGGTCATCCTGGGCAAGTGGCTGGCGGCGGATTCCCAGCTGATCATATTCGACGAGCCCACCCGCGGCATCGACGTCGGCGCGAAGTATGAGATCTACAAGCTCATCAACGAGCTGGTGGAGCAGGGCCGCGCCGTATTGATGATCTCCTCTGAAATGGAGGAGCTGATCGGCATGTCCGACCGCATCATCGTGCTGGCCGAGCGCGAGATGACCGGCGAGCTGAAAAAGGAACAATTCGACGCAAACACCATCATGGCCATGGCATCTGCCATTGTGGACCAGGCTAATTAAGGAGGTTTCGCTCAATGGAAGCAAAGGGAAACACCAAGAATCTGATCAGGCAGAACGCAATCTGGCTGGTGTTCGTGATCGAGGTCATCTTCTTCGCCATCTTCAGCCAGGGCACGTTTGTCACCCCCGGTAACATCACCAACATCCTGCGCCAGGTTTCCTACTACGGCATCGCCTCCGTCGGCATGACCTTCGTCATCCTGATCGGCGGCATTGACCTGTCCATCGGCTCCATCATCACCCTGGTCAACATGGTCTGCGCTTACATGATGGTCAACATGAACATGCACTGGACCATCTCCGTGCTGGCCGTGCTGGTCATCGGCGTGCTCATCGGCCTGCTGAACGGCCTGATGGTCGCCAAGATCGGCATCCCCGCGCTGATCGCCACCTTCGCCGCCCAGACGGTGTTCGAGGGCCTGGCCTACATCCTGACCGCGGGCATGCCCGTGTCCGGCTTCAACAAGACCTATCCCGCCATGAACTTCTTCGCCCGCTCCACCGTGGACCTGCCCTTCATCTCCATCCCCTGGTGCGCCATCATCATGATCGCGTGCCTGGCCATCGGCAGCTTCATACTGAACCGCTCCTACTTCGGCCGCTACTTCTACGCCATCGGCGGCAACGAGGAGGCCGCGGAGCTGTCCGGCATCCTGGTTGACAAGATGAAGATTCTGATCTACGCTCTGTCCGGCTTCTTCGCCGCGCTGGCCGGCATCGTGATGCTGTCCCGCACCGGCTCCGCCCAGGCCACCGTCGGCAAGGGCAAGGAATTCGACGTCATCACCTGCGTCGTGCTGGGCGGCGTGTCCGTCAACGGCGGCGTGGGCCGCATCTCGGGCGTGGTCGCCGGCGTGTTCATCATCGGCTGCCTCACCAACGGCCTGATCCTGATGAACGTCTCCGAGTACATCCAGATGGTGGTCAAGGGCCTGGTCCTCGCCGCCGCCGTCGGCCTCGACTGCATGTCCAACAAGGGCAAGACAAATTAAGACATCTGTGCTATAATTAGAGAAGGGCGCCTTCCGGCGCCCTCACATGAGAAGGAGGAGTTTATCATGTCCAACAAGACTTTTTACATGACCGATTTAGAAAAGATCGAGGTTGGCGAGGCCCCGATGCCCCAGATCGGCCCGGATGATGTGATGATCAAGGTACAGTCCGTGGGCGTGTGCGGCTCCGATCTGCACTACTACCGCAGCGGCTCCATCGGCGACTTCAAGGTGGAATTCCCCTTCGTTCTGGGCCACGAGGCCGCGGGCGTCATCGAGGCGGTCGGCGGGAACGTCAAGACCCTCAAGCGCGGCGACCGCGTGTGCATGGAGCCGGGCGTGCCCTGCATGAAGTGCGAGGAGTGCCTGAGCGGCCACTACAACCTCTGCAAGGACGTGAAGTTCTGGGCCACCCCGCCCTACGACGGCGTGCTGAGCGAGTACATCTCCCATCCCGCCGCCTTCACCTTCAAGATTCCCGACAACATGTCCTTCACCGAGGGCGCGCTGGTGGAGCCGCTGGCCATCGGCCTGCACGCCTGCAATCAGGGCGGCGTGAAGCTGGGCCAGACCGTGGTCATCATGGGCGCGGGCTGCATCGGCCTGGTGACGCTGCTGGCCGCGAAGGCCTACGGCGCCACGAAGATCATCGTGGGCGACGTGCTGGACAAGCGCCTGGACAAGGCCCGCGAGCTGGGGGCGATCGCCTTCAACACCAAGGAGACCGACTTCGTCCAGGAGGTCATGAAGCTGACCGACGGGCGCGGCGCGGACGTGTGCATCGACTGCGCGGGCTTCTCCGCCACCGTGGACGCCTGCCTCACCGTGGCCAAGCCCGCGGGCATGGTCATCATCGTGGGCCTGGGCGAGGACCGCGTGAACGGCTTCAACACCGGCATCATGTCCACCAAGGAGCTGACGGTGAAGTCCATCTTCCGCTATCGCAACCTCTATCCCACCGCCATCAACGCCATCGCCGACGGCAGGATCGACGTGGAATCCATCGTCTCCCACCGCTTCACCTTCGACGACACCATCAACGCCTTCGCCACCTGCCACAGGGACATCCGAAACGTGGTCAAGGGCGTCATTGAATATTAATTGGGAATTTGGAATGGGGAATGGGGAATTTCAGCAAGCCTCAGCGCCAACAGCGCGCTGATGTCGTGATCGCACGGCAAAGGCCATTCATTTCCCATTTCCCATTGCCTAAGGAGAGGATTGCAATGAAGCTCAATTATCAGGGTTTGAAGGATACCGCGGCGTGGGCCAAAGCCGGCATCGAGCTGCCGCCCTATGACGCGGAGGCGCTGGCTCGGGCCACCGTAGCCGACCCCCGCTGGGCTCACTTCGGCATCGGCAACATATTCCGCATCTTCGTGGGCAGCATCGCGGATCGGCTGCTGCGGGCGGGCCTGATGGACCGGGGCATCACCTGCGTGGAGACCTTTGACTACGACGTGGTGGACAAGATCTACACGCCCTACGACAACCTGGCCCTGGCCGTGATCCTGAACGCCGACGGCAGCGTGGACCGCCGGGTGCTGGGGCCGCTGTCCGAGGCGATCAAGGCCCAGTCCGCCGACCCCGAGGCCTGGGCGCGGATGAAGGCCGTGTTCACCCATCCCGGCTTCCAGATGGCCACCTTCACCATCACCGAGAAGGGCTACGCCCTGCGCAACGCCGACGGACGCTACTTCGGCTACGTGCAGGCCGACATGGACAACGGGCCCGAGAAGGTCACCGGGGCGATGGGTATCGTCACCGCCATGCTCTACGCCCGCTACAAGGCCGGTGGGTACCCGCTGGCGCTGGTGAGCATGGACAACGTGGCCCGCAACGGCGAGAAGCTGCGCAGCTCCGTGATGGAGACCGCCATGGTCTGGAAGGAGCTGGGCCACGTGGACGAGGGCTTTGTGGCGTATGTGTCCGATGAAAAGCGGGTCAGCTTCCCCTGGACCATGATCGACAAGATCACCCCCCGGCCCAGCGTGGACATCGCCAACGCCCTGGAGGCCGACGGCGTGGAGGCCATGCAGCCGGTGATCACCTCCAAGCACACCTACATCGCGCCCTTCGTCAACGCCGAGGGCCCCCAGTACCTGGTGGTGGAGGACAGCTTCCCCAACGGCAGGCCGCCTCTGGAGCAGGCCGGAGTGTTCATGGCCGACCGGCTGACGGTGAACCGCTCCGAGCGCATGAAGGTCACCGCCTGCCTGAACCCCATTCACACCGCGCTGGGCCCCTACGACGTGATGCTGGGCTACGAGCTGTTCGCCGACGGCATGTCCGACTCGGAACTCTCCCGCCTGGCGGATCGCGTGGGCTATCAGGAGGGCCTGCCGGTGGTGGAGGACCCGGGCATCCTCTCCCCCAAGGCGTTCATCGACGAGGTCATCCACGAGCGCTTCCCCAACAAGTACCTGGGCGACACCAGCCAGCGCATCTGCGTGGACATCTCCCAGGGCGTGGCCTTCCGCTTCGGCGAGACCATCAAGGCCTACATGGCCAAGAACGGCACCGCCGACAACCTGGTGGGCATCCCCCTGGCCATCGCCGGGTGGCTGCGCTACCTGCTGGCGGTGGACGACAAGGGCGAAGCCTACACCCTCGCCCCCGACCCCATGGCCGCCGAGCTGACCGAACAGTTCAAGACCGTCGAGCTGGGCCGCCCCGAGACCTTCACCGACCAGCTCAAGCCCGTCCTCGCCAACGTCAACATCTGGGGCGTGGACCTCTACGCCGCCGGTCTGGGCGATAAGATCGAGGCCATCTTCCGCGACCTCATCGCCGGTCCCGGCGCGGTGCGGAAAACGCTCAAAAAGTATCTGGCGTGACCGTTCAGAGGATGGAGCGGATTTTTTAAGTGGAGCGTTAAACCGTGCGCTGTCACACTTCTATACAGATAGCGTCAGCCGCCATTTAACGCCCCACTCACAACGCGCACAGCGGGCAAGCCCGCTGTGCGCGTTGTTTGGTTTGCTCAGAAATCGCCCCAGCTCTCCCAGTCTGAGCCGATGCCCTGAGCGTCGGGGTTGTAGTCCTGGACGTTGACGGTGATGGTGGAGGCGTAGTTCTTCTTGAGCTGCACTTCCTGCACGCCGCCCTCGAAAGTCATGATCTCGTAGCTGCCCTCGCTGCCGAAGGCCTCCGCCTCGCCGTACCAGTTCTTGCCGGTGCCGTCCTTGATGATGTAGGTCCCGGCGGGCAGGCTGGCGGTGGCCTTGCCGGTGCCGCCGATGAACATCGTGCGGGCGAGCACGCCGTCGGCGGTGTAGATCTTCACCAGCATGGCGGTGTCGGGCTCGGTGTTGAACTTCACGGTGAGCTCGGTGCTGCTGCCCTTGACGTCGGGATTCTTGTACAGCACGCCGTTCTTGGGCCAGGGCTGGACGCAGGCCGCGGCGCGGGCCTCCCAGTCGCTCCACTGGCTCTGCTCAAACATGGCCTTCGCGGAGGCGTATTTCCCCTGCACCGCCAGGGCGCAGGCGCACATGTAGTCGTACTCGCCGTAGTCCTTGCCTCCCATCAGCAATCCGTCGGCACTGTTGGGATCGGTGACCAGCAGCAGCTGGGGCAGCAGCTCGGCGTAGCCCACGGCGTCCAGCGACTCGGTAGGCGTCAGCCCGAAGGCCGTCTGCACGGCGTTCAGCGCGGCGATGGACTTCGGCCCCACGTTGCCGTCCACGGCGATGTCCTGCCCGAAGGCCACCAGCGTCTGCTGAACGCCCTTCGCCGTATCGCCCTTGCTGCCCTTCTGTATCACCTCGCCCGCCAGCAGACTGTCGTAGGTGGTCCGGTAAACCGGGTCGTTCAGCGCGTTGAGCACGTCGTCCAGCAGGTATTCGCCCATCCCGCTGAGCTCGGCGGCATAGGCCAGCCGCAGGGTTGTCCCCTCCCCCGGCAGCTGCGCCAGCGGATAGAGCGCCTCGTCGGCCAGCAGCGCGTAATCCTCCCGGGGCCGCGCGCCGTCGTCCTGATAGATGAGGTCAAAGGCCCGCACCCACGTCTCTCCCGGCATGCGCGCCACGGCGATGTCCACCGGCGCGAGCGTGCTGTGGTCGCTGAGGCCATACAGCGTCAAGCCGCTCATGGCCGTGCGGATCTCCGTCTCCTCCAGCATGCCGTCCATCATGTCGAGGCGCAGCGCCAGATACCGCGTACCGTCCGCGGGCGCGGGCCGGTCCAGCGCCGCCGCCGCCGGTTCGCCTGCGGCGAAGAGCATGGGCTTGACGTACAGATCGCCGTCCGCCGCGGTCACATAGCTATAATCCTCGTCCTCGATCTCATAGGGGACTTCCTCCGCCTCGGGCGCTTCCTCCTCCTCGGGCATCGCCGCCTCGGCGAGGGCCTCCTCCTCCGTCTGCACGGGCATCTCCCCGTCCCGGAGCCGGACGGCGATCATCGGGCGGATGGTGAAGCCGGAATAGACTGCGTAGTCGCTGTCACAGGACACCTCGCCGTCCCAGTTCACCGCCGAGATGTTCTCCTGGTTTCTGCCCGGCGTGCGCAGCACCCAGAAGCACGCCCCGGCGTCGCCGGAGGGGCGGCAGCCGTGATTCACGCCCCACTCGGTGGGACAGGCGATGCGCTCGGCGTCGGAGTCGAAGTACGTCAGCGCCTCCTTCGCGCTCATGAGCCACACCCGGTCCTGGGTGTCGTTGCCGGCGTCGGTGCCGTATTCGGGGTTGGCGTCGGCGGTGACGGTTGTGAGCACGAGCTGCTCCCGCTCCCAGGGCGTGAAGGCCTGCTCCATGAATTCCCCGTTGAGCCACGGCCGCAGGGAACAGGTCTCCCAGGTCACACGCCCGTATTCGTCGTGGAAGGGCTCCTGCCGCAGCACGTTCAGGCTGATCAGCTTCACCGTCTCCGCGTCGCGCTCCAGCACCAGCCACTCCAGCGGCTCCAGGCCGTCGTCGAAGTCGTTGTCCTGCTCCCAGTGGCCGAAGGTCACGATGTCCCGGTTGATCACCTGATGGATGGGCGTGGCCTCCGGGGTGGGCTCGGGCGTCGGCTCCAGCGTCGGTTCCGGGGTCGGCTCGGGGGTGGGCGTCGGCGTGGGCTCGGACGGGTCTTCATCATAGCGCACAAAGCTCAGCGTGACCGTGATGTCAGCCTCGCCCTCCACGTAGTTTGGGTGCTTCTCGTTGGGGCGGAGAATCGTCGTCCCCTTATAGCGCAGCACCAGGTCGTCGTCCTCGAGAGAGAGGTCGTAGGTGTCACCGTCGGGCAGGAAGGAGATCGTCCCATCCGAGCAGGCATAGTGATCCCCCAGTATGGAGACCGACGGCAGATCGAAGGGCACCGTCGGGGCCTCCTCGAGCAGCGTGGCCACGTCCACGTCCGTATCCAGACTGCCGTCCGCGCCGAAGGTCAGGTGGGTGCCCCGGGCTTTATGCAGGTGCAGCGACGCAGAGATGTCCAGCCCGTGGATCACCGAGCCGTTCCGCCCGCAGTCCGCGCGCACCTTAACCAGCCACCAGCGCCCCGGCAGCCAATCGGGGATTTCCACGCCCGCCTCCTCGCCGACGGCCAGTGCTGGCAGGGTGAGCAGTATCGAGAGTATCGCCATCATCGCAAGCAGTCTTTTCATGGAACCAACCTCCTCATGATGTTCAATACCATTATAGTAAAGAACCGCATGAAAAAGGTGGGCAGGCTGCCCACTCCGTCCTGGGCGGGCAGGTTCTTTTCTCCATCAAAAAACCACCGGCGCTGCCGGTGGTTTTAGGGGTGTGGTTTGATTATGCCGCGGGGGTGACGGCGGTGATGTGGGGATTGACGCCCTCGTACCAGTAGAGGAAGCCCTCCAGGTCGATCACGTCGCCCACGTTCAGGGCCTTCACGGCCTCGTAGACCTCGGTGCCGGGGCCGCAGAGGTAGGATTCCACGGTGAAGTTGTAGGTCTGGCCGTTGACGGAGACGTTGAAGTACAGGTCGCTGCCCTCCTCGCCGGAGCCGTCCCAGCCGTACAGCCAGGCCGCGCCCGCGTCGCCGATGGGCTCCACGGTCATACCCTTGAAGGACACCTTCTGGTTCTGCTTCTCGATCAGGGCGTCGGTGCCCAGCAGGTCAGTGACGTCCACGGGATCGGCGATGTACTCGCCCTCGATGATCTCGAAGGTGGCGTCCACCAGCTCAACCTCGCCGGACCACTCGGCCTTGTAGCCGGTGGCGCGGATCTTGGTGCCGGGGACCAGCTTGTCGGCCTCCTCCTGGGTGGCGACGGCGTTGTACAGGAAGTAGCCGCCCTCCTCGTCCTGGGCGTAGATGGTCACGTTGCCGGTGCCGTTGTTGTCCCACCAGCCCTGGTGCGCCTGCACATAGGCCTCGATGGTGACCTCGTCGTCGATCTCCGCCGCCACATAGTCGGCGTAGCTCATGGCGTCCTCCGCCAGCGCGCACGCGCTCAGCGCCACAACCAGGGCCAGCATCACCGCAAACAGCTTCTTCATGATATGATCCTCCTTTTTAATCGGGGAAGCCTCCCCGTCATTGGGACACCTTCATTATACTACCAACGCCGGATAAATCAATTTATGTGCCGTTATTTAACACAGCTCAGCGTTTTTTTGCGCGCTCCTTGAGCCATCCGCGCAGGGTATAGACCCCCAGCAGCACCCACACGCACACCAGCGTCGCCAGCAGCGCCACCGAGCCCGCGGGCAGGGGTCCCAGGTCGGCGGGACCGTCGGCCGCCGACGCGCCGGAGAGCTGATCCAGGCGGTACAGGGACGTGGTGTCCTTGTAGAGCTGGTCGATGAAGGCGTCGTCCACTGTCTTTTTGCGCTTCACGGCGGTGTTCACCGATTCGATGAGCTGTCCCGCGGCGTCGCGCAGGGAGGTGGAGCCGTTGAACACCGGGGTGGTGAAGGTATCGTCGGTGTGGGCCATCAGCAGCTTCGCGGCGTCGATCTTGGCGAAGTAGTGGGCACTGTTGTCCTCCCCCGCCCGGGACAGATAGTCCAGATAGGCCGGGTCATTCTGGGCCTTGGCGGTCACGGGGACGTAGCCCTCGGTCTCGGCGTAGGCCACCTGCACGTCGTTGGTCAGCAGGTACTGGGTGAAGAGCCAGCTGGCCAGCACCTCCTGGGGGTCCTGCTTGTTGAACACGCAGATGGACGGGCCCTGGGAGATCATCTGGGGATGCTCGGGATCGTACTGCGGCACGGGCAGCACCGCGGTCTCAAACTCCACGATGCGCTCCTGGGCGATGTCCACCAGCGGCGCGTGGGCCCCCATCCAGGTGGCCCCGGCGGTGGAGTCCACGGCGAACACGCACTGACCGGCGTTGAGGAAATTGGCGGGATAGCCGTCCTTCTTGAAGGTGGAGAACGCGCCTCCCTTCCCGGCGTGCGCGGCGACGGTCTTGAGGATGTCGCGGGTGGTGTCGTTGAAGATCAGTATGCTGCCGTCCGCGTCGGAGTAGCCCCCGTCCAGCTGCTTGAGCATCTGGATCATCATGTTGTCCGTGGACTTATAGATGAAGGGGATCATGGTCTCCTGGCCGTTGACGGCGTACTTCCCGTCGGGGTTCTTCTTCGCAGCGGCCTCGGAGACCTCCCACACGAAATCCCAGGTCAGCACCTCGGGCAGCTCGTAGCCCAGCGCCTCCACGAACGTCCGGTTGACGTAGCACGCCTCGGTGGAGCGCATGTAGGGCACGGCGTAGTAGTGGCCCTTGAAGGCGCACTCCTCCAGGAACTCGGGCACCACCTCGTCCCGGGTGGGGCCGTCGAAGAGGATGTCGCTGCCGCCAAAGCCGTATTTGGGATCGTCGAAGAGGCCGTCCAGCGGCGTCACCACGTTCGCGCCGGTGAGGTAGGTGGCGATGTGATCGGGATAGGTGACGCACACGTTGGGCGTGGTGTCGGTAGCGATGTTGGTGATGACGTCGTTGTAGATGGCGCCGTAGTCCGTGTAGGCCTGGAGCTTCACGGTGATGTTGGGATACAGGGCCTGGAAGTCCCGTATGGCCTTCTGGTAGATCAGCTTCTGGGTGTTGTTGTTGTCGTTCTTGGCCCAGAAGGTGATCTCGTAGCGCCTGGAGGTATCAAATTCGGCGGGGGTCTCGAAGCCCGTCCGCTCCCGGGAGCCGTGGCACCCGGCGAGGGACAGCACAGTCATGAGCAGCGCCGCCAGCAGGGCAAGCCGCCTCTTCATCCCTTGATGCCCCCTCTCGATACGCCGGACATGATCTTGTTGCGGAACACCAAAAACAGCACGATCAGCGGCGCGGAGACCACCACCACCGCGGCCATCATGGCGGGAATGTTCTCGCGCCCGAATCCGTTCTGGCGGATCTCCTGGATGCCGTTGGACACCAGGAAGTAGTTGGGATCGGTGGTCACCAGCCGCGGCCAGACGTAGCTGTTCCAGCACTCGATGACCTTCAGGATGATGATGGTGATGATGGTGGGCTTGCAGATGGGGATCATCACCCGGGTCAAATACTTGAAGTCCGACGTGCCGTCCACCTTGGCGGCGTTGTACAGCTCGTCGGGGATCTGGGCGAAGTTTTCCCGAAGCAGATAGATGTAGAACACGCTGGTCACCGACGGCAGGATCAGGCCCGCGAAGGTGTTGCGCATGCCCCAGTTGGTGATGGTGACGTAGTTGGTGATGATGACCAGCTCGTTGGGGATCATCATCAGCGACAGAAACAGCGCGAAGGCCGCGTTCTTGCCCTTGAACTCCAGCCGCGCGAAGGCAAAGGCCGCCGGGACGATCACCACCAGCATCAGCGCCGTGGTGACCACGGTGAAGATCAGGGAGTTGACAAAGTAGCGGTCCAGCGGCACCATGGAGAAGGCGTCGCGGTAGTTCTGGAGGGTGGGCTGGAGGGTGAAGAACTGCGGTACGTACTCGGAGGAGTAGGCCCCGAAGGACTTGACGGAGGTCAGCACCATCCAGTAATAGGGAAACAGCACGATCACCGCCCACACCCCGAGCAGGATGTAGGTCGTCACGCGCAGTGCGCGGCTGCGGGCGGCGGCGCGCTTTTCATCGTATTTGTTGTTCACGCGATCGCCTCCTCAGTAGTGCACGTGCTTTTTGCTCACGGACAGGTTGATGCAGGTGATGGTCAGCACGATGGCAAACAGTATGATGGCCGCCGCCGACGCGAAGGACGGATAGCCGCCGGAATCGCCGTAGAGCATGTCGTAGACATAGCCCACGATGGTGTTCATCTCCGCGGCGTTCAAATTGGTGCCGAACAGCGCCACCGCGTCGGAATACGCCTTGAACGCGCCGATGAAGCCGGTGATGACCAGGTAGAAGATCATGGGCGAGATCATCGGCAGGGTGATCTTTCTGAAGATGCGGAAGGGCGAGGTGCCGTCCACCTTCGCCGCGTTGTAGTAATCCGGGTTGACGGAGGCCAGGGCGCTGGTGAGGATCAGCACCTTGAAGGGCATCACTGCCCAGACGGTGTAGAAGCACAGCACGAACATCTTCGCCCAGTAGGGACCCTCGATGAAGTCCACCGGCGCGCCCCCGAAGGCCTTGATGAGCTGGTTCACCAGTCCGTCGGAATAGGCCGTGGGCTTGAACAGTATCATGAACACCAGGCCCACCGCGAGGGTGTTGGTCACGTAGGGCAGGAAGTAGACGGTCTGGAACAGGTTCTTGAGCGTCGAGATGGAGTTCAGCCCCACCGAGATCAGCAGCGCCAGCGCCGTGGACACCGGCACCGTGATGATCACCAGTATGAAGGTATTCTTCAGCGCCTGGAGGAAGTAGGGGTCGTGCAGCACATAGGCGTAGTTGTACAGGCCTACCCCGAAGAAGGTCTGTGAGGCGGAGTTGTAGCCCTCCTCGAAGGAGTAGATGAACACGTCGATCAGCGGGTAGACCATGAACACGCCCAGGAACAGTATCGCGGGCAGCAGGTACAGCCACGCCTTGAGATTGTTGTCGTTGCGCTCCATGTCACTTCACCTCGAATCGAAGCCGGGATTCGTCGGCCCTGTCGAAGATGTGGGTCTTGAAGGGCTTGACGGAGAAACGCACCCTGCCCCCGCCCACGTCCTTGGCCTGCTCGGCGGGGATGATGGCGCGGATGTTCACGCCGTCGAAGGCCGGGTGGGTGGCGATGACGGTGGAATCCCGCCCCATGACCTCCACGCCCACCAGGCCGCACTCCAGCGGGCCGTTCGGGTCGAGCGCGAAGCCCTCCGGGCGCACGCCCACCCACACCGGGCGGTCGCTGACGCCCTGTATCGACAGCACGGCATCGTCCCCGATGTACAGCCGGCCACTCTCCACCCGTCCGTCGAACACGTCGATGGGCGGCGTGCCCAGGAAGCGGGCCACGAACAGGTTGGCGGGGTCGTCGTAGACGGTCTGGGGCTTGTCGATCTGGTGGATGACGCCGTCCTTCATCACCACGATCAGGTCGGATATGGACATGGCCTCCTCCTGGTCGTGGGTGACGAACACGGTGGTGATGCCGGTCTCCCGCTGGATGCGGCGGATCTCCTCGCGGGTCTGGAGGCGCAGCCGGGCGTCCAGGTTGGACAGCGGCTCGTCCAGCAGCAGCACCCGGGGCATCTTCACCACGGCGCGGGCGATGGCCACGCGCTGCTGCTGACCGCCGGACATCTCGCTGGGCTTGCGGTCCATAAGCCTTTCGATCTGCACCAGCTTCGCCGCCTCCTGAACGCGGCGCTCCATCTCCTCCTTGGAGGGACGGTCATCGCCCTTTAGGTTCTCCAGCGGAAAGCGGATGTTCTCCCGCACCGTCAGGTGGGGATACAGCGCGTAATTCTGGAATACCAGCCCCACGCCCCTCAGCTCCGGGGGCAGGTCCGTCACGTCGTCGTCCCCGAAGAATATGCGCCCTTCGGTGGGCTTCAACAGCCCTGAGATCAGGTTCAGCGCCGTGGATTTGCCACAGCCCGACGGGCCCAGCAGGCCGATCAGCTTGCCGTCCGGGATCTCAAAGCAGAAATTGTTGACGGCGGTCACGCCCTCGCTCTTCCTGTCCCGCCCGGGAAATTTCTTGGTCAGGTTTTTAAGCACTACCTTCATTCGCTGCCACTCCCTGCTTCGTCTTGTGAGGTATGGGGTTGTACGGGGCCATTATAACATATAATCGTACTTTCAGCCATATGTTGGTAAAAAAATATGGGGAATCGCACGAAAACCCGGTTGTCAGAGGGACGCGGGATGCGGTATAATGGTTGAGTTGGGGGATCTGTTCAGTCCTGCCTCGATAAACAGGGATTTGTAGAGGAGAATTAGGAATTAGGAATGAGGAATTAGGAATTGAAATAGCTTGGCTGCGTAGGAGCGGTGATGCGACGCCCGCCAGGCAGTACGTATTGTTTCGATATATGGCGGGCAGCCATTGACCGTTCCTACAACGCGCGGCAGCTGCTATTCATTCCTAATTCCTCATTCCTCATTCCTAATTCTCTCCGTCAAATCCCAATATGCCGCAGTACTGAACAGTTACGAGTTGGGCTTTGTAGGACTGAGGCCAAATTGAAAATGGAGAATGGACAATGGTGGCGCAAAACCTGCGTTTTTTTGGTTAAACACTGTAAGTGGCGTTATCTCGTTTGTTCACGGTCTTTATAGTCAGAGAAATCCGTAAGGATTTCCACATGCATTCTCCATTCTCCGTTTTCCATTCTCCATTCAACCAGTTCCCCGTTCACCAATAACAATACAGAAGGAGTCCCTCCATGTCCGCGATCATCAACGCCGTCATATTCGCCGTCACGCTGGCGCTCACCGTGCTGACGTTTTACAGGAAGGGGACCTGGTCCGCCGGCCACGCCCGGAAGGCCTTTCGGTTTTTCACCGTGCAGAGCAACGTCTTCTGCGGGGCGGCGGCGCTGCTCATGTGCCTGTTTCCGGGGCAGGGCTGGAGCTGGACGCTCAAGTACGTGGCGACGGCGGCGGTGAGCGTCACCATGCTCACCGTGTTCCTCTTTCTCGGCCCCACCCAGGGCGGCTATGCGGCGCTGCTGCGAGGCTCCGACTTCTTCATGCACCTGACGACGCCGCTGCTGGCCATCGTCTCCTTCTGCGTCTATGAGCGGCGGGGCATGGGCTTCGGCACGGCGCTCTGGGGCATGCTCCCCGTGGCGCTGTACGGGGTCTGGTACTGCTACAAGGTGGTCTTTGCCCCCGAGGAGAAGCGCTGGAACGACTTCTACGGCTTCAACCGGGACGGCAAATGGCCCATCGCCTTCACCGCGATGCTGCTGGGCGCGTTCGCGGTCTGCATGGGGCTGATGGCGGCGCAGAACCTGTAAACGACAGCCGGAAGCCACAGAAAAAGAGGTCATATTCGACCTCTTTTTCTGTGGTTTTATCAGTTGTCCGCAAGATTGTAACCGTTCTTCATCCTGACGCTGGCCTCGTGGAGAACCTTGTTCAGCGCCTTTCCGGTCTCCTCCCGGGCCATGGCGGCCAGCTTTTCATTGGCCTCCGCCGCGAGGGCGAGGTCTCCGGTCTCGGCGATCCTCTGATCGTATTCCCGCACGAGCTGCCGTCCCCGCGTCATCACCGCGTTCTGATAGCGGTTGACGATCTGGACGCAGGCGGCGAAGCAGGGGTCCGCCAGCGCGGCGATGAGGCGGCTGCCCCAGTAGAAGTTCTCGGTGGAGGCGTCCAGGGTCACGTCGCTCAAGTACTTCGGCATGCGCTCCACATTGGGATAGACGGGCAGCAGCGCGTCGAAGGTCGTGGAGCCGAAGCAGATCCACTCCAGTCCGCGGACGGCCTCCGGCGCGTCGGGGCGGATCTGGCACACGCTCATCACGCCGGTGCGGTTGATGCCGATGGAGCGGTACATGCCGCGCCTGCCGGTGTCGTGGCTGGTGTAGGGATTGTAGGGCGTGCCCTGATAGTGGGCCGACAGCAGATATTTCACATCCTCCACGGCCACCTTGCGCTCGGGCACGAAGCTCCACGGGATGTCGTCGCTCTCCGGGGTGAACTCAGCGTCCGGGCCCTCCCAGCGATGGCTCCTGGGGGTGAGGTAGCGGCCCATGAACCAGGCCCTGGGGGTGTTGTAGAAGTG